>Ga0272442_10002816_pt1 | contig 24810 bp, 22 predicted proteins | sample SSMForm2O_FD_200262 | JGI IMG/M metagenome (GOLD analysis project Ga0272442, IMG submission 200262) | Marine sediment archaeal communities from Little Sippewissett salt marsh, Falmouth, MA, United States - SSM-Form-2O | ecosystem: Environmental > Aquatic > Marine > Wetlands > Sediment ... | reverse complement strand
AGAGACCGGTGTGCCCGGCGGTTCGGCTGAAGAATTTCGAACCGCTTTAATACAAACCCAGTGGGCGGATTATACAATTCTGGATTTAAGTTTCAATAGCGGCGGTGAGTTGAATCAATGTGTTCAAATTACCAGTGAGTTTTTTCATGAAGATACTCCCTTGATCGTTTCGCAGAAGCGTGTCTATCAAATATCCGACTCGTCCGGTATTACGATTGAAGATACCATCCGTGCAAGCTTTAACGGCAATGCAATTGACAGAAAATTTATTGTTATATTCAATAAACAGAGTGCCAGCGCGACAGAGCTGCTCATTTCGGCCCTTCGATGTCAGCGCAAGGATATCGTGCTGATCGGAGAGACGACCTATGGAAAAGCCAGAGGCCAGATTTATCATTCGACACCCATGGACGCCCTGGCTACAGTGACCTTTTCACTGTTCAGGCCCCTTGATGGAGTTTTATACGATCTTTCAGGTATTGATCCGGATATTTTTTTAGAAGACAATGAAAACGGAGTGGCTCTGGCGCTGGGACAGATAGAGTCCGGTCTTGCCAAACTGCCGTATGTTCGATATAAGATACGCAAAATTATGACGCTGCGTCAGCATCAGAGCAGAAAGCCCGTACTGGATCTGTTCGACAGGATTCAATAATGCGGTTTCATGGAAATACAACCAATTTTTGGGGAATATTTATATGCGTGTCTGCCCGTTTTGCGGTGAAATGATTTCGGATCGTGCCAAAGCCTGTCCTCATTGCGGTTCGGATGAACAGACCGGATGGCATCAAATCTATGAATCGGATGACGGATTCGAATTTGAACCTGAGGATCATGAAATCAAATCCAATGGATGGCTGAATCCCAAAAAACATCCGATTGCTTCTGTTATATTTTATCTGCTTGTCCTGGCTGTGATTGCGGTGTTTGTGTATCAGGTTGTCGTTTGAGCTCTGTGAATGGATTTAATGGATGATTCAATTACTGAATCCCGAATTGCCAAATTTTTAATATCAGTCTTTCCGGATTGCATTTTTATTTTATCAGTAACAGCTTCCTGACAGCAAAATAATGCTTCATATGAATTGTATAATAGTAGACGCCTGCTGCGAGTGAGCGGGCGTTGACGCGCTTTTGATAGTGCCCCTTTGGATAGTCACGGTCTGCAAGGCAGCGTACCCGCTGACCTTTTGCATTGAAAAGGTTCAGCGTGACATGACAGTGTTCGGCCACAGAAAATCCAATCACAGTTTCGGGATTCATGGGATTGGGAAAATTCTGCTTCAGATCAAAATGGTCCGGCTCTGATGATCTGCAGGGATCAATATCTGAGGAATTGTAATAAATAATGAAAAGAATGGTATGCTGACTTTCAAGATCTCCATCGGTCATTTGAAGGACGACCCTGGCTGCCTGGCCTTCGGAGGGTGTGGTTCCGGCCAATATGGAATCAGTCAGCATGAGCCAGGACGGTCGTTCGACAAGCGACAGAACAACCGGATGCCCGTCCGGATCGGAACATGATACTGGAATGGAAATGGTTTCACGGGTATTTGCATATACAGTGTCTGGCAGGAAAAACTGCGGTGCCTGATTTTTAATCTGCAGGCACAGCGTTTTTGTGTCCTTATTGGAAGGTACCCAGCTGTCCTGAACCTGGATGTGAGTGGAGAAAGTCCCGGATTTCTGAGGAATTCCATGTATTTTTACTGAATCCGGATTGAACAACAGGCCTTTTGGCAGAGTACCATTCAATGCCCACTGATAGGGAGGAAATCCGCCTTCCGCTATGCATTGATATGAATAGGGAACCAGATAATGACCGTCCGGCAATGATTCAGATTGAATATGAACCGTTTCGGGGATCGTCTGAATAATAACTGTCAAAGTATCCGATAAATCTCCGTCCGATGCGATCCAGGTCATACTGGTATCCTGCGGAGACCCCGGTACTGTTCCCAGAGCTGTGGAATCCGACCATGAGATCCAGGAAGGATGATTGATGCATTGAAATTGAACCGGATGCCCATTTGGATCGCCGGCCCGGATTGTGTATTTGAGCAGTGCATTGATCCTCACCTGGGTTGTATCCGGAGAAAAGAAAACCGGCGGATGATTTTCAATCTCCAAAGACAGCGACACTGTATCTCCGTTTACCCATTCATCCGGATATTTTACGCTTACAGTCAGTTGATATATGCCGGATGATTGCGGTATGCCCTGTATGATCCCCGTTTCAGTATCAAAATTCAAACCATCGGGCAGCGAACAGCCCACCAGAGACCAGTCTTCGGAGGAAAAATCTTGCTCTGTTTTTATCGTGTCTGAATAAAATTCAAGATACTGGCCCTTTGCAAGAGATTGTGTTGATATGATCAGTGTGTCTGAAGCGGGAAGATTCCGGTCCACAATAATCACATTCGATATCACCGGAGCGGGACTGGTAAGGCCGTACATGTCGTCTTTGCCAATGGTGAAAAACTGCAGCTGAAACCGGGGCAGCTGCCAGCTTATGAGAATAATTTCGTCCAATTTAAATGTTACTTTTGCATTGTTCCATTCCACACGGTACACATGGGATTGGCCATCATTCACCATACTGTTATTTCCGACCCGTGCTTCCAGGCGTGTGCCTCCAACAATGGGTTTGGCCAGCACTTTGAATGGATGGTAATTACTGCCGATGCGCCAGTTAAAATACGATCCATGCTGATCCACGCGGGTGTACTGGTCTTTTATTTCCCAGCCGGCCAGCGGATGTGATTTGCTTGTGCCCTGAGCCGGTGCTGTCCATCCGCACATTGTTGCTTCGAAATATCCATTTTGGATCACACGTCCCGCATTGTAGATGATTTTTCCTCCCATTGATCGCCATCCCCCATTGACCATAAATGTGCCTGAGCCCATCAGGTGACCTGAGGTGGAATCTTTCAGTACGTCCCGAACCATCAGTTTCTGTCCCCATAGCGGAAAAAAACCAATTGCCACAATGATAGATAAAAAAATTGTTTTATGAAATTTGCAGGGAATGAACATCAAAAGTCCTCTTTGAATTTACGGCATTAAGATTGAAGGAGCCGTGTCTGATAATGGAATATCAAGGGAAAACCGGCAGCAGGAGACGGATACCTTAACAAACCGGTCAACTCGAACCGACTGAGACAGGCTGGCGGGAAGGAATCTGTAATGTGCAGGATTTATTGATAGGCATCGGATGAAATATCCACCTGATAAAAATCGTCATCGCCGGGCAAAATGGTGTGCCATGCATCTGTATAATCAATCTCGGCTGTTATATTCAGTAACTGAAATTCGAGTACATGTCCTCCCGCATCCCGGTCAGCGGTAATGAAATGAAAATGATATCCCGGTGCATTTGCCACATCCATATAGACCGGAAGACGAAATCCGAGCATCACACCTTCTGTTTCTTCAAACTCAAATGTCGGCTGATTTTCCATTACATCCAGCAAAGGCGGGTAAGGTCTTTCCTGCCGCGGTACACTTCTGGTCAGAATATAATTGAATGTTCCGGTCATTTTAATTGCATAAGGAATATTCAATGTGGGCAAAATAGTGTCCAAATGGATTTTAAACGCTTCATAATTCATAGATTCTGAAATGGTTACCTGCTGGTCTGTTTCAAACCATGTAACCACAGCAAAGGGTGTTCTCATCGTGTCAACGACCGGATAAGCAATGCCGTCTGCTTTTATCTGAAAAACCTGATGCTCGATTTCGATCATTTCTCCATCCAGCGCGTTGAATGTTCCCAGACCAAAATCCCCGTACTCCTTGATCTCAGCATAGGTCCTTTCACCATCATATACGCCTGCCATAAGGGAACCCAGTGTTGAATATTGGAACAGAATATCCTTTGAATTGATATCCGGATCTTCATGAGTGCAGCTTGTTGGATTTTTATGACATCCTGAGAATGTGAATGTAATAATGATGGGCAGCCATGTGAATCGAAGTTTCATTTTTCACCTTTCGGATGAACCACTTTCTTTTTTTCAGTTCAGAATCGTATTTTTAATTTCTGCCTCCCATGAAATCCGTCATTTTATCTTTTTAAAAAACAGGACAGATTACCGTGTTTCCGATACCAAGGTGGTGCTGGTGCCGAATGTGTCATTCAATTGTTTTCCAAAAGATCGAGCTTCGGATTCATTTGTAAAATCACCCACCCATACCAGATAGAGGCGGTTGCCAGACACGGATTTGGATCGCAGACTTACCGGATATCCTTTGCTTTCAAAAAAATTCTTCCGTGCCAGGGCATTGCTTTGGTTTGAAAAGGCTCCAATCTGGATGGAATAGTGGGTTGCCGGTAAAGATGATGCAGGGGAAGCTACAGGATTTGTAACGGAAGATATAGACTCATGAAAGGCGGATTCAGAGGGTCTTTGATCCATATGATCGGAAACCGTCTTGTCTTCAGATAGAGCGGGTATCTTGATTTTCAATGATTGGAGTTCCTGAGCAGCCAGCCGGGTGACATCCCTGCTGGGAAATTCCATGATCACGCGCCCAAAATGTATGACAGCTGAATCCGGCTGGTTCAGAGTCATGTAGCATAATCCAGCCCAATAGTGACTTTCCTGAAGCATTACCGATTTGGGATCGCTATCTTTGATATTCAGAAATATGAGTAAAGAGGATTTATACAGGCCCTGTGCATATTTTAGCTGAGCAGTCCGAAACAAAGCTTTTTGTGTGTATTCACTGTCAGGGTATTTTTGAATCAGCTGTTCATAGTAGTTTAACGCCTGATCCGCTTCTTCAGCAATCAGACCCTTGAGAAACAGTACGCTGTCTTTCTTGCGGGATTTTTTTTCCAGCAGATCCAGCGCTTTCTGTGCCAGCTCAAATTGACCCTGCTGAATCAGCTCCACAATATCAGATACGGATTGAGCCAGACAGCTCAAGCTGATCCAAGTGAATAAAAAGCAATATTTTATAATTAATTTCATTTGAATTCTTGCAAAAATGTTTTCCAATGATGGCAGTGAGGACAATGCCATAAAGGATCAGAGGTTTCAAAACCACAATGGCTGCAAATATATATTTCGCTTTTTTGATATGCCGTATGGATTAATTTTTTCGCCTCTTCAAGGGCTTTGCCTGTTTGGTTTTGTTGCTCATAAATGCTGACCAGAGCCATTCGGCATCTGCTGTTATCCGGATGCTGATCCAGGGCTTTTTGCGCAAGGTCCATAGCCTGATCATGTTTCCCCGTACGGCTGTATAGATCCATCAATTCCAGATATGCTTCCGGGTGATTCGGTTTTTTACGGATGACCAGATTAAAAAGAGGCTCTATGTCGCTATAGCGTCCCATGTCAAATAGCAGTGTCTTAAGCCGGTCGAATCCCAGATAAGCCCATTCCGGTGCAGTCTGGATAAATTCTTTTAAAATTTTAAGGGCGTCGTTGTTTCTGCCTTCCCGGCGATAAGAATCGCTCCAGTATAAATAAGCAGCCACACATTTTTTATGCAGCTTAATCGCTTCACGAAATCGAATTCGTCCTTCCCGTTCATGCCCTTCGCTGGTTTGTTCTAGGCCAGCCTGAACTTTATATAAAGCCAGTATATCCTGGTCTTTTTTCTTCATCCAGCGATTGAGACTTTGCCGGTGAAAAAATGCTTTGTCCCAGTCCTGTTTTTCCTCATAAAGAGATAATAAAAGGGTTTTGGTTTCAAGATCGTGCTTGTTGTTTTGAATCAGGCGTCCGGCGATTTCTACAGCTTGATCAAGCATATGAGCTTCCTGATAGTCCAGAATCAGATGGTGCAGGATTGCATTTATCTGCTTTGAACTCAGATGATCTCTCACCAGAAGGTTTTTATGAACTTTAGAAGCCCTTACGGGATAATTCAATTTTCGGAGCACAACACCCAGATATATATATGCCATAATATTTTCGCTGTCCGATTTCACTGTGAGTTTCAGTTTTTCAAGGGCGTCTTGATATTTTTCTTCAAGCATTGCATTGAGAGCGTCCATATACAAAGATGGACCTCTTTCAGGATGATTTCGTTTTTTCTGAAACAGGAACAGTGAAATTCCCATAATGATGGCTGAACCAATGCCTACAATGGTTGGAATCATTATATTACCCCGGTGTCATGCTTCCTGATTTGTTGTGCCGTTTTTGACAGGTTTGTTTTCTGTATCGGTATCTTCTTCGATGCTGGCGTTTCGCATACGATTGAGTTCGGATTTCATTGTTTTCATTTCTTTTTGCAACTGTTTTTTATCTCTGTTTGCAGAGACTACAGCGCCAATAACCAGTGCGAGTCCGAGAATTAAACCCATGATTACACTGATAAATACCAGCATCCAGAGAGGGATATTCGGCGTCTGCCATACGAGAAAATGAACCGTGACTGTTTGCTGGTTATTATACATGGCAAATAAAAGAAAGAGTGTAAAAATAATGACATAAACAAGAATTTTTAAAATTTTTTTTAATGTTTGCATGCATGCCTCCCTGCAGGATATGCGTATGCGTTATTTCGTAAAATCTTTAAAAACAGTTTGAATTCTTTAAAAGGACTCACTTTTTATCTCTTATATAGCGGATTTGCATGGTGCATCGATTTTCTGGTAATTGTGTTTATTAACAGGTACGCCCCGTAATGTGTTACCCCTGCAGCTTTCTATTCTTACAGATGTAAGGGTTCCCGGTTTAGTGTCTGATTTTGGGAAAACAACCATGTGGCTGTTTGCTGTTTTGCCTATCCATTCATTGTCCGAAAGCTTGCTCGTTGTTTCGGGCATGACAGTGACAATGCTGTCTTTCATCTTTTGCCGGATGGATGCGGATATGTTATGCTGAAGTTCAATGATTGCATTCAGCCGGCGCAGTTTTTCCTTCTGCGGTATCTGATCCTTCATTTTTGCCGCTGCCGTACCCGGTCTTGAAGAATAATGGTACATGAACGCATCGTCAAATTTCACAGTTTGCATGAGATTCACAGTATCCTGAAAATCCTGAACGCTTTCACCGGGAAAGCCAACCATTACATCGGTTGTGATTGCCAGACCGGGGATCAATTGCCGGGCCAGATCGATGATGCGGAAAAAATGCTCCCGGGTATATTTTCGGTTCATCTTCTGTAATATGCGATTGGATCCGGACTGTACAGCGAGATGCAGATGCGGGCAAACAGAGGATTCGGCAGCCATCACTTCCAATAAACGTCGGGAACAGTCTTTGGGATGCGATGTCGTAAATCGTATCCGTTTAAGCTTTGGAATATAACTGGTTCTTTTCAGCAGTTCGGGAAAATCCACCTGACCGTCATGATAGGAATTCACATTTTGTCCAAGAAGTGTGATTTCTCGAAACCCATTTTCAGTCATTTGAAAAATTTCAGTATCAATTTCCTGACAGGAGCGGCTTCTTTCGCGTCCCCGTGTATATGGAACAATGCAATACGTGCAGAAATTGTTGCATCCTCTCATAATAGTCACCCATCCGGAAATTCCTTGAGAGCGAAAAGGCTGCAAACCGCTGTAAGTTTCATTTGAATTCAGGTGCGTATGACAAGAAGCGTTGTTTTCTTCAAGCAGACTGGGGAGGAAGCGATATTCGTCCGGGCCAACAATGAGGTCAATAAATGGCTGATTTTCAAACAACCGGTGTTTTTCTTTTTGCGCCATACATCCCAGCACTGCAATTTTCCGGTGAGGTGCTTTTCTTTTCCATCCGGCAAGAACACTGAGACGTCCCAGTGCGCGCTGCTCTGCATGCTGACGTACAGAACATGTATTGACAAGCGCCACATCTGCCAAATCCATCCGGGCAGTCAGTTCATATCCGTTTTTGATAAGCAGTCCGGCCACAATCTCAGAATCATGTTTGTTCATTTGGCAGCCGTACGTTTCTATCCACACTTTTATCTGCTGAATTCCGCTTTTATTTTCCATATTGTTCACAATTTAGCAGATATTCACAGGAAATGCAAATCCTTTCTTTATTTAAAAAAATGCATTTTTTACTTGACTTTGTGGAAATGTTTTACTTTATTTAGGCAGATAATCCCAGGGAATCCCTTGTATTCCCATATTTTCCCATATATTGGGTATAAAGGGAAACAATAATGGACAACCAGAACGACATCTGTTTTGCGGGTAAATTTACTCAAACGGTGGATACAAAACGCCGGGTCAGTATACCCGCTTTTTTCCATGGTCAGGTGCAGAGCAAGGTGTTTCACATCACACGGGGACCGGATCATAATCTCTATATATATCCACGTGAAGTGTTTGTGAAAATGGCCGCCCGAATCAATGAAAATTTCGGCGGGCGGGGAGAAAATGACAAAGAAAAACGGCTCTATTTTCAGGAAACCCTTGGAGATGCGCAGCCTGTACAATGCGATCAGCAGGGCCGGGTGACTGTACCACCCGAATTTCTGGAATATGCAAAAATAAAAAATAAAATTCTCATTATTGGTGCATTTAATAAACTGGTGTTCTGGAATCCGGATGAGTATGACGCCTTTACTCAGTCGAGCAAAATGACATCACAGGATCGGGTATTTGAATTTGGCTGGGCCGAAGGGGAGTAGCAGGCTTTGTCCATTCATGATTATCATGAAGCCGTATTGTTGGATGAAACCGTTTTATTTTTAGTTGCCAATCCATCAGGTATATATATTGACGGAACCATTGGAGGAGGAGGGCATAGCGAAAAGATACTTGAAAAACTAAATAAAAACGGGATCGTTATCGGGATAGACCGGGACATGGATGCAGTTGCATACTCAAGAAACCGGTTTAAACAAAACGGTTCTCAAATACAAATTTATCAGAGGGCGTTTGGTGATATAGATCAGGTTGTTCAAGATGCCGGAATTAAGGAAATAGACGGACTGCTGCTCGATCTGGGGATATCGTCTCATCAGATAGATGAGCCGTTGAGAGGATTCAGCTATTTAAAGGGAGGTCCGTTGGATATGCGCATGGATGCAAAGGGCACAATAACCGCTTATGATGTTATTCATACGTATTCCGAAGCATCGCTGGCCGATCTTTTTTTTTATTACGGTGAAGAGAGGCGGGCAAGACAGATAGCAAAAAGAATTGTCATGTCACGAAAGAAAAAGGCACTCGTTTCAACAACAGATCTGGCGGATCTAATACGTGAGATGACATCGAGCAGGTTTATAAATAAAACGCTGTCCAGAATTTTTCAGGCATTGCGTATCGAAGTCAATGATGAGCTTTCACAATTGAAAATCGTACTGCAAAAGGGAGCAGATCTGGTGAAAATTGGAGGACGCGTGGTCGTTATTTCCTATCATTCGCTGGAAGATCGGCTGGTAAAACGGTTTTTCAGGGGCCAGCCTCTCTCTATTTTAAGGCAGGATATGATAGCGCCTGCTAATCCCAGGCAGTTCCGGGCAATGCATAAAAAGGTCATCCGGCCTTCTGAGGATGAGATTACCAAAAATCCGAGAGCCCGAAGCGCTCGGCTTAGGGCGGCAGAAAGAATCAGATAGGCTGCTGGGGTACTATGGAAAAAAGTCATCGAACATATTCAGGGGCATCAGGAATGCTGATCCTGTATTTTTTCTTTTTTTTAATTTCATTGGTTTTGTTTCTCTGGGGAAGAGTTCATATCGATTTTGTGATTCAGGAGCTGGATGTGCTGAAAGTGGAAAAACAGTCCCTGTTAAGAGAAATTGATGATTTGCGAGTTCAAATTAATGATTTACAAAAATATAAACGGATCGTCAATCTGGCTAAGCAACAGGGCCTTGTTGTTGTGGACCGGTCAAACAGTGATTACCTGTCCGTTGATTTTTCCGGTTTGAATGTGATGCAAATGCCGAAACAGAGTGGGCTTCAGGTCGCAGGTCTGGGGCCAGTTGTTCAGATAAATAACATAAGTCCGATTTCACCATTTCAGGATTCTGAAGATGCGAAGTAACCAAAATAGCCGGGAACGAAATCCGGATGCATATCGAGTCGTCTGGCTGAGCGGGTCATTTACATTGATTATTGTCTGCATTTTGTTCCGACTGTTTTACATTCAGGTGGTAAAACCGGATCCCTGGCGGGTCCTGGCCCCTGTACAGTATGAAAGAAGAATGTGTTTGCCTGCAAGACGGGGAATGATTTATGACCGGCAGAAAAATCTTCTGGCTATGGATCTGCCCGGTTATTCATTAGCCGCTGATCCCACACTGGTGAATGATGTTGAAAAAACCGCGCAAAGGATTGCTTCTATTCTTAACGGAACTCAAAAAAAATACGTCCAATTACTGCAGACAAACAAATCCCGGTATGTGAGGCTTTCTTCGTTTTTGTCAGAAAAGCAGCAGTATGAGCTACATTCTCTAGAAATTCCCGGTCTAATCATCACTCAGGAGAATAAACGGAACTATCCGTTTGATTTACTGGCCAGGCCGCTGATCGGCTTGACAGATGCCAGACATGAGGGTGTTGCCGGTCTGGAATTATCCTTTAATCATATTTTGTCCGGTCAGGATGGCTGGACGATTCTTCAACGGGATGGACTCAATCGAAATTTCACCATCGTCGATTATCCCGTGGAGCCCGCGCTTAATGGCCGGCATATCATATTAACTCTGGATTATGTACTTCAAACCATCATTGAAGAAGAATTGATTCAGGGACTCAAGCAAACAGAGGCTCGCTGGGGATCTGCTGTACTGATGCATCCGGTTACAGGTGAAGTGCTGGCCATGGCATCTTTGATGGGACCGGGATTAATCAGGGAAGATCCGGATTTTCAGGTTAAAATTCGGAACCGGGCTATTCAGGATAATTATGAACCTGGCTCAGTTTTTAAAATTGTAACGCTTGCAGCAGCGCTTGAGGAAAAAGCCGTAACACCGCAATCTCTGATTTATTGTGAAAATGGACAATACGTAGTGGACGGCAGTCCCATTCGCGATGATAATCGATCATATCGATGGCTTACGGTTTCTCAGGCCATGCAGGTCTCATCAAATATTGCATTAAGTAAAATAGCAAAAAAAATGGGAAAGAAAACACTATACCGTTATATTCAGGATTTCGGATTCGGCAACCGCTCCGGTATCGGGCTTCCCGGCGAGGCGTCGGGTTTATTACGCCCACCTTATCAGTGGGATGATTTTTTAGCAGCAACAACAGCTTTTGGACAGGGATTATCAGTGACCACGCTTCAGCTGGCATGTATGACTGCGGCGATTGCCAATGGCGGTGAATTACTGAAGCCGAGGATTTTTAAATTTATTTTGGATGAAGAGGGACGCTATTTGGAAACCAGTCTCAGGGAAGTTATTCGCAGAGTTATCTCAGAAGAAACCGCGAATCAGGTTGCCCGGATTCTGGAATCCTCGATTAACGAAGGCACAGGCAAACGGGCTGCAGTGCCCGGTCTCAGGATTGCGGGTAAAACAGGCACGGCTCAAAAATCAATGCCGGATGTGGAGGGTTATGTTCCCGGTGCTTATGAAAGTTCATTCGTTGGCTTCTGGCCGGTGCAATCACCTGAATATGTACTGGTCATTACATTGGACGAACCCAGACAGAAAAGCTTCAGCTCACAAAGCGCGGCCCCGATTTTTGCCAATATCGCAGAGCGGATTTCAGGTCTTCCAAGAAAGCCGGATATTCGTAAACAGGAACCGGAATCAAGTGAATCCATCTTTACGTTGTCATGTTTTGATACTCCCAAAGAAAATGTATTGAATGTTTCATTTGAAAACAAACCGACAGTTTCACCCTATTTTGTCCCGGATTTGAGAGGATTAAGCCTTCGTCAATCCCTGCGTCAGCTGGCCATTTGCGGGATTCATGCGCATATCAAGGGACATGGAAATGTGAAACAACAGAGTCTGAAGCCTGGCATTCGTGTGAAGGATAATATGATATGTGACTTGGTTTGTGAATAAAGCCTAAGGATAAGGATCAAATCGAATAAAAAAAGAAAGAAATGGATCATTATACACAAGAAGCTTATCAATTGAATTTGAATGATGTTCAGATAGACAGCAACGAGAAACAGACCCGATGAAGACGCAAAAGACATTAGAGACACTGTTTAAGGGCATTGAATCTTCTGTGCTTCCATCCGAAATGATTCGCATCTCCGGAATCAGCAGTGATTCCAGGACGGTGAAACCCGGAGATCTGTTTGTGGCTGTTCATGGATTTATATCAGACGGACATAAATTTATTCCCCAGGCGATTCAGCAGGGCGCTTCTGCTGTGGTATCAGAAGCACCCGTTCCAGAAAGCACAGTGCCTTTGATCCGGGTTGAAGATTCAAGACAGGCCTTAGCCTGTCTGGCCCGGAGATTTTTTAATTCACCGGATGCGTCACTGATCATGCTGGGGGTCACCGGAACCAATGGAAAAACCACGGTCGCCTACTTACTGGAATCCATTATGAATCAATGCGGATTGCCCTGCGGTTTGATGGGTACTGTAAAATACCGCTGGCCGGGGCATCAGCAAAAAGCCAGCCACACAACACCCGACGCTGTGAGCCTGTTTGGCATGCTGCGCCGGATGGTCAATGATGGCGTCCAGGCTGTGGCAATGGAAGTCTCCTCACATGCGCTTGCTTTAAACCGTGTCAAGGGGATTCAATACCGGACTGCGATTTTTACCAATTTGTCCAGAGATCATCTGGATTTTCACCAAAATTTCAGTCATTATGCAGAATCGAAATCAAAATTGTTCCAGCAGGTCCACAAGGAAGGAATCGGTATTATCAACGGTGACGATCGCTATGCAGCCATGATGGCCAGATCATGCCAGGGGAAAGCGATTCTTTTTGGAGAAAAATCTGATAAGCTGAATTACCGTATTCATCGTGAAAAAATGACCGGGACCGGTACCCAATTTATTTTAAATCGCGGTTCGCAGGGATGGACATTCAAGACTCCTTTGCTGGGAGATTTTAATGTGCTCAATGCATCAGCAGCTGTGATTGCTGCTCTGGAGATGGGACTGGACCCTGAACAAATACAGTCGGGATTAAATAAGGTGGCACGTGTACCAGGGCGCATGGAGGGATTTCGTTCCAATAAAAAATTCTGGGTGGTCGTGGATTATGCACATACACCGGATGCGCTTGATAATGCCTTAAAGACAGCACGCCGTTTCACAAAAAATCGGTTAATCACGGTATTCGGATGTGGCGGTGATCGGGATCATGGTAAGCGGCCTGAAATGGGACAAGTCGCCGCTGAAGTCAGTGATTTTGTCATTGTTACATCGGACAATCCACGGACGGAGAATCCTCACTCGATTATTGAAGATATTCTGGAAGGGATACCCGCCTCATCCAAATTGCGGATCATCGAAGATCGTGAAGCTGCAATTCGCGAAGCGATCATTCAGGCGGAGGATGGGGATACTGTGATGATCGCCGGCAAAGGACATGAAAATTATCAGATCCTGGGAGCGAACCGTATTCATTTTGATGATCGGGAAATTGTACAAAAATATCTTGATGTATAGAATGAATCTGAAGTGAATGACAGTAGTAGGTTAGTACAGATATGCGGATATTATAAGAATGAACAGGTCGGCAAGCCATTTCAGAAGTAAATGACAGATTTTACAGATTTGATGGTTGAATGCTTTTTCCAGAGGAGAAGTAATTAAAAATGACAGATCCTCCAGCCGAAGCAGGGAATGTGAATGGCACTGATGATACATGACATACTCAGATGGCTGCACACGGATGCTTCAATTCCCGAAGGCCCCATTACCGGTGTATCCATTGATACGCGATCCCTGCAGCCCGGGGACTTGTTTGTAGCCTTGCAGGGAGAACATACGGACGGACATCAATTTGTGGATCAGGCACTGGAAAAGGGTGCATGCGCTGTTCTGGTTTCCAAATTCTATCCTGACACGAAAACGGATAAAATTATCCGAGTGGAAGATCCGCTGACTGCTTTACAGGAAATAGCAGCAAGACGAAGAAAACGCTGTAAAAGACCGGTCATTGCCATTACAGGCAGCAATGGAAAAACCACGACCAAAGAAATGGTCGCACAAGTATTGAAATCCACATATCAGATTCACAAAACCGAAGGAAATTTAAACAACCATATCGGTGTCCCGTTAACCCTGTTGAAATGTCCCGACCAGATTGATCTGATGGTGCTGGAAATGGGCATGAATCATCATGGCGAAATCAAGAGGCTATGTGAAATCGCCGTTCCAACACATGGTGTGATTACCAATATCGGGCGTGGTCATATGGGTTTCTTTCGAAGTGTGGAGGATATTGGTCAGGCGAAGGCGGAACTGCTTGAATCTCTTCGTGACAGCGGAACAGCGTTTATCAATGGTGATGATCCGATTTTAAAATTGTACCGGCAAACAGCTGCAAATACGATTCAGTTCGGATTTCGGGAGGGATGTCAGATTCGGGCAAAAAACATTTCAGTATCAGGCGATTGCCCCGCCATGATCATTGATGAAACCGAATTTCATTTGAATATTCCAGGGGAACATCAGCTGTATAATGCACTGGCCGCGGTGGCTGTGGGCATAAGTCTGAAGATCCCCCTGCGCCATATGGCCCGAAGTCTGGCTGATTTTCAGTCCTGTTCTCAGCGTATGGAAAAAAGGATCCGGGGAGGAGTTCAGATACTTAACGATGTATACAATGCCAATCCGGATTCCATGTTGGCAGCATTAAAAACATTGACGGCGCTTCAGGCAATCCGCCGGATCGCAATTTTGGGAGACATGCTTGAATTGGGCGATTTCAGTACCAGGGAGCATGTTGAGTTAGGAAAGCAGATGCGCTTCATGAAAATTGACAGATTTTACGGTGTGGGTCCGGAAATGGCAAAGACCGTTCAATCATTGAACCAAAATGGTTCGAAGCGGGGATATCATTTTGATCATGTCGGGGATATTGCGTCTGAACTTGAAGGACAGTTGCATCCCGGGGATGCTGTTTTGGTCAAAGGAAGCCGAAAGATGCGTATGGAAAGAATCGTTGACAAGATGACTGAACAGATTGAATCGGACGAATAAATCAGGGAGAAGGCTATGCTGTATCATTTATTATATCCATTACGGGATGTCTTCATCGGATTCAATTTATTGTCCTATATCACATTCCGCTCAGCAGCGGCAGCCATCACAGCATTGCTTTTAACTTTTATCATTGCACCTTCAATGATTCGATGGCTGAAACGAAATGATATCGGTGAGGAAATTCGTGATGACGGTCCGAAAACACATCATGAAAAAGCAGGCACCCCGACCATGGGAGGAATGATCGTTCTCCTGGCGGTCATTGTACCGGTACTGCTGTTTGCACGGTTAAATGTATTATATATTCAGTTGATGCTGATTGCCACCGTGTGGATGGGTATGGTGGGTTTTTTAGATGATTATTTAAAGGTTGTCAAGAAATATTCCAAAGGATTGATTGGAAGATATAAGCTTATTGGGCAAACGATCCTGGGGCTCATTGTGGGAATTGCTGTGACTCTGGCCCCGGAATACGATGGTGTCGAATGGTATTCAACAGTGCCTTTTTTTAAAAATCTGGCTTTTAATTTTGGGATTTTTTATATCCCTGTCGTCATTTTTGTGATCACAGCCACCAGTAATGCCGTGAATTTAACAGATGGATTGGATGGCTTGGCCATTGGATTGGTGGCCATTGCTTCGATTGCCTGGGCCGGCGTGAGTTATGTATCCGGTCGTGTGGATTTCAGCGATTATCTCAATGTGCTTTATCTGAAAGGTGCAGGTGAACTGACGATTTTCTGTGCCTCGCTTGTGGGGGCCAGTCTTGGATTCCTTTATTATAACTGCAATCCTGCCTCTGTTATTATGGGAGATACCGGCGCATTGGCGATTGGAAGCGCCATGGGGACTCTCGCTGTCTTGCTGAAGAAGGAAATTTTGCTTCTGCTGGTGGGTGGTGTTTTTGTTGCCGAGGTTGTTTCTGTCATCCTGCAAGTGACATCATTCCGATGGAGGGGCAAACGTATTTTTAAAATGGCACCATTGCACCATCATTTTGAATTGCTTGGCTGGCCAGAACAAAAAGTGGTAGTCAGGTTCTGGATCGTTGGAATTTTATTGGCTTTGTTAACATTAGGCACTTTCAAGGTGCGTTGAAGATGAGCGGATCCAGTAAAATAAAATATCTCAAAGCAATAGAGATCCGTTATTTATATCTGTCATAAGGTTTTAAAAAATAGGCTGTTATGTTGACACGAGATACAATTAAGGGAGCAAGCATCACAGTCATGGGTGCGGCCCGGAGCGGTATGGATGTGGCTCTCCTGCTGAAGAGGAAAGGCGCGTCTGTATTTCTCAGTGAAATAGCGGAAGCCAAAGAAAAAGCAGAAGCAGTCAAGAACCTTCAATCTCATCAGATTGCCTATGAATTCGGTGGACATACGGACCGGATTTTTGAAGCCGATACTCTTGTGTTAAGCCCGGGAATTTCCGTGAATCATCCAATTGCTCAAAAAGCCAAATCGAGACATATGGACGTGCTTGGCGAATTGGAAGTCGCGTCCTGGTTTTGCATGAAAAAGATAGCAGCCGTTACAGGATCCAATGGTAAATCCACGACCACAGCACTGCTTGGCGAAATGGTGAAGCAGTCCGGGCAACAATCCGTGATCGCCGGCAATATCGGTACGTCACTCTCCTCTCAATTTAAGCGATTTGATGAGCCTGGGATTGCAGTTGTTGAAGTCAGTAATTTTCAATTGGAAACCATCCGCGACTTTCATCCAGTGACTGTAGTGTTTTTGAATTTAACACCGGATCATCTGGACCGGCATGGAACGCTGGCCGAGTATGGTCGAATCAAGTCAAGAATTTTTGAAAACCAGACAAAACGTGATTTTGCAGTTTATTGTGCTGCAGATAAAGAAGTCAATGCGATTATTCAATCTGTTCATAGCCAGAAGTTTCCCTTTCAAATGGAGGATCCGGGAACGGATGGTGCGTTTGTTTTCAATCATCAACTCAGTGTGAGGTGGCAGGGTCAGATTATCCAATTTTGTCCAGTTCATGAGATGGGTATTCCAGGACCGCATAATGTCACCAATGGTCTGGCTGCAACCATGGCAGCGGTTTGTCTCGGTATTCCTGATAAAGCAATTGAAAAAGGATTGCGATCCTTTTCCGGTCTGCCGCATCGTTTGGAGCTGATCAAAGAAATCAATCAGGTCAGCTGGTATAATGACTCGAAAGCCACCAACGTAGAATCCATGAAATGTGCTCTGGACAGTTTTAAAAATCCGATTATTTTAATTGCAGGAGGACGTGATAAGGATTCAGACTTTACAGTAATAAAAAATCAAATTCAGCAAAAAACCCGCCTCGTCATCTTAATCGGAGAAGCGGCTGAAAAGATTGCGTTCTCCTGGCAGGGAGCTTCCAATTTTTTAAAATCGGATTCTTTATCGGAAGCGGTCGATAAAGCGCATCAATCGGCTTGTCCCGGCGATATTGTCCTGCTTTCTCCAGGATGTGCCAGTTTTGATATGTTTGAAAATTTTGAGGATCGGGGTAATCAGTTTAAATCATTGGTGCAGGCATTATGAATCGAATTCAGAAAAGAAAGAGTGTGGATAAAGTACTGCTGACCGCTGTCATGGTAGTCATTGTGATTGGTGTGCTGACTGTGTTCAGCTCCAGTTCATTTTACGGTAAAGAAAAATATAACAATTCAATGATTTTCTTTAAACTGCATATGATGAAGGTCGGGGCAGGACTGCTGCTCTTGTTCATTGCGATGCATATTGACTATCATCGGTATCGATGGGTGACTCCCATGGTTATTGTTATTTTGCTTGTTTTATTAGTGGCGGCATTATTCGGTCCCATGTACAAGGGAAGTCATCGCGCGGTGGTTTTGTTTGGTAAACAATTACAGCCATCGGCATTTATGAAACTGGCGTTGATTTTTTATCTGGCTGCGATTTTTACAAAGGGATCGAATGCACGGAGCCTGCGTGGCGAATGGTTGTATTCGCAATATGGCTTTTTGCTATTGATCACCGGGCTGGTATTTATCGAACCGGATCTGGGTTCTGCGATGGTCATTTTTTCTATTGGTTTGGCCATGTTTTTTATTGCCGGTGTGCCATTGCGTGATATGGGAAAAATTTTATGGGGTGTTATTCCGGTGGTTTTTGTTGGATTGACTTTCTTTCCTTATCAGCGTAAACGTCTGTTTGACTTCATTAATCCGGTGCTGGGACGGGGAGAAATTGCATATCAGATCAAACAGTCGATCATCGGATTGGCTCAGGGGGGTGTCATGGGGGTTGGATATGGTGAAGGAAAACAGAAATTTTTATTTTTACCCGAACCTTTTTCTGATTTTGCATTGAGTTCGTGGGGCGAGGAAATGGGATTTATCGGCATTTTTTTCTTATTTGCTCTTCTGCTGGTTATTCTGTGGCGAAGTGTCCATATCGCCTTAAATGCGCCGGATCGATATGGGTATCTCATTGCAGGCGGTATTACGGCAATGGTTATGGTCAATGCGATTATCAATGCGGCTGTGGTTGTGAATTTGTTGCCGACAACCGGACTGCCATTTCCATTTATCAGTTACGGGGGCTCTTCTTTAATTATGCATCTGGTCAGTATTGGCGTGCTTCTTAATATTTCCAAAACTCAACAGGACCGTTTTCGTGATTTTAGTGCGGATCGAAGCTGTCATCATTACCCACAGGAGCGAAGGTGATGTGCCTCAACGTCTTATTAACCGGTGGAGGCACTGGGGGGCATTTGTACCCCGGACTGGCCATTGTTGAAGCGATTAAACAGAAGATGGATTGTGAAGTGAGATATATTGGAACAAAGCAAGGCGTGGAAAGCCGCGTGATTCCAGAAAGCGGCTACCCCTTTTACAGGATCTGGATGTCCGGGATTCATCGGGGACGTCTGTTTATCAATCTGCTTTTTCCGTTCAAAATGGCGGTCAGTCTTATCCAATCCATCGCGGTTCTGATGAATTATCGTCCGGATGTTGTGATTGGAACCGGCGGTTATGTAAGCTGGCCTGTAATGACCGCTGCCTGGCTGCTTGGCAAACACAGATTTATTCAGGAACAAAATCAACAGCCGGGTCTGGTAACTCGAAAGCTGGCTGCCCTTATGCAGGGTGTCTTTATCAGTTTTCCGGAGTCCCGCCGGTATTTTAGAAAACAGGATCATTTGTATATGTGCGGGAATCCAGTACGGCAGGATCTTGAAAATCCGTCATCGTCGAAAGCCTATGACATTTTTCAGATGAATCCGAAGTTTACGACCTTATTTATCTTTGGGGGAAGTCAGGGTGCCAGAGGAATTAATCAAGCGATACTAACACGCATTGATCAATTGATGAAAAGAAAAAACCTTCAAATTCTATGGGCGTCAGGTCCACGCTGGTTTGAATCGGTGAAGGAAAGAATAAATCAGTATCACCACAGAATTCAGGTGCTTCCTTATATTTCAAATATGGGCGCTGCGTATTCAATTGCGGATGTTATCGTGTGCCGGTCAGGGGCAACAACGGTTGCAGAGGTCAGCTGTCTTGGAAAACCGGTATTATTCATTCCATTTCCTGGAGCAGCAGCCAATCATCAGGAAGCCAATGCACGTGTATTGAGCGAAGCCGGTGCTGCTTTCATGGTTCTTGAATCAGAGATTGAATCCGGAAAACTTGACAGAACACTCAATTACTTACTCAATCATCCGAAAGAGCGGGGTCTTATGGAAAAAAAAATAGCGGCATTTGGACATCCTGATGCTGCTCAGTGTATTGCAAAAAAGATACTCAGTGAAATACAGGTAACAAGATGCGAGAGTTAATCAGGTCTTGATAAAGTGATCTGCTCTCCCACTCAAAACTAAGGAGAATGCCATGAAGACGCGGGAAAAAATATTGGTTGCAGAAAGTGAACCGATTATAGCGATGGATATCGGACGTCAATTGCTGGAATGGGGATTTACACATTCAGAAATTGCACCGTCGCGGTCGGATGTGTCTTCGCTTGTCAAGCGAAAAAAACCGAAATTATTAATTATGGACAATGATTTCTATGATGGAAATCAAGATATACGGTCGGCTGTTGAATTGAATCAAAAATATAATTTGTCCATCATTCTCCTGATCGACTGGATGACAGAAGAATTGAAACAGGTTATGAAACAGTTGAAATATTTCTACTGCATTCCCAAGCCTTTTGACCGTGAAAAACTTCATGGATTAATCGAAGAGGCGCTGCAGAACAAGAAAAAAACAAAAAAGAAGAAAGCAGCATGAAAGAAGTCTCTGATAAAACGCATCCGCAGTGGTTTTTAGGAAGAACCCGGCGTCTTCATTTTGTCGGAATTGGCGGAATTGGTATGAGTGGTATTGCCGAGGTTCTGTTGAATCTTGGATTCAATGTCACAGGTTCAGATCAGCAGCTGAGTCCAATTACCGATCATTTGCGCAGTATCGGAGCGATTATCCATGAAGGACACAACAGCGGTTTTGTTACCGGAGCAGATGTGGTGGTCGTTTCATCTGCTATTCGGCAGGATAATGTCGAGGTTGCAGCCGCTCACAATCAGAATATCCCTGTCATTCGGCGAGCAGAAATGCTTGGAGAATTGATGCGAGTGAAACAGGGAATTGCCATTGGCGGAACACATGGCAAAACGACGACAACATCCATGACCGGTTTGGTGCTTCAGGAAGCAGGGCTCGATCCGACATTGATCGTCGGGGGTAAACTGCGAATATTAAAAACCAATGCCCGTCTGGGAGAGGGTGACTATCTTGTTGTTGAAGCAGATGAATTTGACCGTAGTTTTCTTCAATTAACCCCGTTTATGGCAGTCATCACCAATATTGAGACTGAACATCTTGATTGTTATAACGATCTGGATGAAATCAAGCATGCATTTGTTACTTTTGCGAATCAAGTACCGTTTTACGGCAGTGTTATTTTATGCCTGGATGAAAGTTCACTGCAGGAAATTATGCCTCAGCTTAAAAGGCGGATTCTCAGTTATGGATTAACACCCCAGGCTCAGATTCGTGCAGTCGATCCCACATTTTCCGAACATAAAAGTGAATATATTGCCTGGTTCGGTCAGGAAAAACTGGGAAAAATTTGTTTGCAGCTTCCAGGTATTCATAATGTAAGAAACAGTCTTGCAGCATTGGCTGTCGGACTGGAATTGGAAATTCCTTTTAAAACAGTGCAAACTGCACTTCAGGCGTTTACGGGTGTCCATCGCCGTTTTGAAATAAAAGAAGAAGTTCAGCAGATACTCATTGTGGACGATTACGCCCATCATCCGACAGAAATTCAGGCGACGTTAAAAGCCGCCCGTGAAGGCTGGGAAAGACGTGTGATCGCGGTCTTTCAGCCGCATTTGTATACACGAACCCGTGATTTTTTTCATGATTTTGGACAAAGTTTTTTTGATGCTGATGTGTTGATTGTTACGGATATTTATCCTGCCCGGGAGTCTGCAATTTCCGGAATTACAGGGGAGTTGGTGGCAAAGGAAGCGAGCGCCCTTGGTCACCGGCAAGTCCATTATATTGCTGATAAAAATACGGTGCCCGATTTTTTACATCAGATTGTTCAAGCCAAGGATATGGTATTGACTATGGGTGCCGGAGATGTATGGAAAATCGGAGAGAGCCTACTCGAAAAGCTTAAGAGTCATGCATAAAAAAGAACACATATTTCAAAAGATGAGAAAGATCAGCCGCGGTGTCATTCTTGTTGATGAGCCGATGTCCAGGCATACTTCATATAAAATTGGCGGGCCAGCAGATTTTTTTTTCAGACCCCTGGATTATGAAGATGTGACTGCGGTTATCGATTTTTGCAATCGGGAAGGCATACCAAGATTTATCATTGGAAACGGCACCAATATACTGGTCAGTGATGATGGATTACGGGGAATCGTTATGGATGTCTCTAAAGCTTTTAAAAATATTTCCTGTAAAGGCAATGTGGTGACAGTCGGGAGCGGCGTGACATTAAATAAACTGATAGAATACTGTACTGAGATGGGATTAGCCGGATTGGAAGCCCTGACAGGCATTCCCGGACAGACAGGAGGCGCTTTGATGCTGAATGCAGGAGCATTCGGTGTTGAGATGATGGATCGTGTCGTTCAAGTGAAGTTAATAAATCAAGATGGCGTTTCTGAAATCTTGAATCGAAATCAAATTGAAGCGGAATATCGAAAGACCCATTTCCCTGAAAATGCTGTTCTTTCAGAAGCGCAAATTATGTTTGAGGAAGGAAATCCTCAGGCAATGAAATCATTTCAGGATAATATCGTCAGACAGAGGCGGCAAAAACAGCCGCTTTCATTGCCGTCTGCGGGATCTGTATTCAAACGTCCCCCAAATGATTACGCGGGACGGTTAATTGAAGAAGCTGGCTGTAAAGGATTGCGGATCGGGGATGCCATGGTTTCAAGGAAGCATGCAAACTTTATTGTTAATTCGCATCTGGCCACAGCCCAGGATGTGCTTCGGCTGATTGAAGAAGTTCGAGCAAAGGTTTATAAGCGATTTCAAATTCATCTGGAAATTGAAATTCATCTATTGGGATTCGGATCAATATGAATCAGAGACAGTCAAATCAGGATTTAATACGAGAGTTTGGTCGTTCCATTGGCCTGGGATGTTTTATTTTATTATCAATTTTATTCTGCAGGACATATATGCGCTGGTTGAAGACATCCCATACATTTCAAATTCAGCGTATCGAGATTGAAGGGAACGATTTATTGTCTGATTCACGGATTCGTTCAATAGGAAACATTAATGAAAGATCGTCCGTTTGGCAGATCGATATGGAAAAAGCCGAGCAAATGATTGAATCTGTCGGTTATGTCAAAAATGTCGTTGTGAAGCGGCGGTTGCCTGATGTTATCCAAATTCAGATAACAGAGAAGGAACCAGTCGCCCTGCTAAGATACCAGCGCAATCTGTTTTGTCTGGACTCTGAAGGACAAGTGCTTCCATCAGAACCAGGCAAAATGTATGATTTACCCGTATTAAGTGGAAATTTTAAGGGAGATATTGAAATCGGACAAAAAATAGGCGGCTATTGGGTACCGCGAGGCTTGGCAATTCTTCGGGGCATTCGATATGACAGACCCCATCTGTTTTCAGAAATATCAGAAATGATTTTAGGAGACAATCAGGGAATACTGATTTATTTATGCAGATTGGGTATTCCAGTGTATGTGGGTGATGATTTCACATGGTGGAAGATTCGTTGTTTTGACGCGATTCTGCAGGAATTGATCAGGGAAAAAGAGCTGAATATAACTAAGTATATCGACTTACGATATCGCGGCCAAGTATTCGTGGGAAGGAGAATCTAATTTCATGATTACAGATACCATAAAAATTTCTTTTGAAAATGACGGTATTGTAACCGGTCTGGATATTGGCACGCACAAAATCGCAGTGGTGGTCGGAGAATTGAATGAATCCGGGAGTGTTCAAATATTAGGAGCGGGTATCAGCCCATCCCAGGGATTGAAACAGGGTGTGATTGTGAATCTTGAAGAAGCCATTGATTCTATTCAGAAAGCTGTGCATGAAGCGCAGTTGACAGCGGGTTTGCAAATCAAAGATGTGATTGTGGGTATTTCAGGAGATCATGTAAGAAGTATCAACAGTCGGGGAGTCGTGGCGGTTTCACGGTCGGATCGGGAAATCGATCAAAGCGATATTGACCGGGTCATTGAAGCCGCGAGAGCCATTGCACTTCCCAGTGATCAGGAAGTGATGCATGTACTGCCGCAGGAGTTTGTTCTGGATAGCCGGAAGGGCATTCATACACCGATAGGACTAAGTGGTGTGAGATTGGAGGCCGAAGTGCATATCGTTACAAGCGCCATCTCGGCTTCGAAGAATATTATCCGATGTGTAAACAAGGCCGGATTGCGTGTGCTGGGTCGTGTTTTGGAGTCACTGGCATCAAGCGAGGCGGTGTTGACTCCTGATGAAAAGGAGCTGGGGGTCTGTCTGGTCGATCTGGGAGGCGGAACCACAGATATCGCCATGTTTTTCGAGGGGACGGTACGCCACACAGGCATTATCGGACTGGGGGGACAGAATGTCACCAATGATATTGCATTAGGATTACGCACGCCGATTGAACAAGCGGAGTTGATTAAGAAGAAATACGGATGTGCCAATAAAAATTTTATCAATCCGGATGATTATTTTATTGCGAAAAGTATCGGCGGAAGAGAAGAGACCGAGGTCTCCCGCGAAATGTTATGTTCTATTATTCAGCCTAGAATGGAAGAAATATTCAGCTTGATTGCCAAGGAGATAAAACGATCATCGTTCGGGGATAAAATGGGAGCAGGTGCTGTCATCAGCGGAGGCGCCTCTCAATTAAATGGTACTGTAGAACTTGCCAGAGAAATTCTAGGTATGCCCATTAAAATAGGATTTCCCCAATCGGTAACAGGACTGATTGAATCCGTGTCAAGTCCCAAATTTGCTACAGGTGTCGGTTTGGTTATGATGGGATTTGAATATATTGATCGAAGTACAAACAAACTTCATGTTGTGACATCCGTCATCCATTCCAAACTGAAACAGTGGATTCAAAAATACCAGGAAATATTTAATCTATAACGGATTGAGAATGAACCTGCTATATATACACATTGAGAAGGAGGCCATATGATGAATCAAGATGCGCAGAAAAAAATGGGCAAGCCGCTGGCCTTGGAATTTGATGAACCGATTCGGCAGCTTGCGAAAATCAAGGTGATTGGTGTCGGGG
>Ga0272442_10002815_pt1 | contig 24816 bp, 29 predicted proteins | sample SSMForm2O_FD_200262 | JGI IMG/M metagenome (GOLD analysis project Ga0272442, IMG submission 200262) | Marine sediment archaeal communities from Little Sippewissett salt marsh, Falmouth, MA, United States - SSM-Form-2O | ecosystem: Environmental > Aquatic > Marine > Wetlands > Sediment ... | reverse complement strand
AGAAAACAAAATCTTCAATTTTTTTTCTTTTTGGTCTTTTTGTTTCTGCCTTTTTTTGTTTTTCAGAAAGAAAATCATTTATTCTTTTTGAATGTTTACCAACTATCACAAGGGTTATCACATCAAACTCTTCGGGTATATCCAGTATTTTTCTAGTTTTTTTTGGACTATAACCTGCTATAGGATGGGCGACCAAACCTAATTCGGTAGCTCTAAGTATTATGTTCTCTGTGGCCAACCCAATATCAAATCTATAATAAATCCTATCATAGATTACACAGTCATCATCCTTTTTTCCAAGAACTACTATAATCATAGAAGCATTTTTTGCCCATTCATTCCCAGAGCTAAGCGCTTCATGCATTTTCTTAAGTTTCTCTTTTTCATATACAAATATATATTTCCACGGTTGATTATTAAAGCAGGATGCTGAGAGCTGAGCGCATTTTGCTAGATCTTTTATCAGATCTTTTTTTATTTCCATTTTTTCTAATGATCTATATGCTCTTCTTTTTTCTATAGCTTTTTTAACATCCATTTTATCACCAAAAATTTAGCTTAAAAGACCTTTAATAATTAAATCAGTTGCTTCATCTTCAGTAAGACCCCTTGCCATAAGTGTCTGAAGCTGTTTTGAATCTACACTACCAAGACTTGCTTCATGAGTGATATGTGCCTTTGGATTGTTAACCTCTACAATCGGAACTGCTGAAACCACACCATTATCCTGGACAATTTCTTTACAATCCACATGTCCTCTAGCATAAGGTGCTGATGCAGTGAGTTTACTGTAAACCTCTGCTTTTGTCTTATCTCTTGCAGCAACCCTGCTAGTAAGAACACCTCTTGAATGCTCTCCATTCAAATGACCTGTTTCTTTTATTTTTATTTCATCATCTTTTTTTCCATTTATACGGGCCATCATTTCAAGCACAGCATATTTTTTACAATCAACTTCGTAATCAATATCTATTAGCCCTACTCTTCCTTTCAATAGTTCAAATTCTGTTTTAAATTTAGAGTGTTCTAAAAGATTTATTTTAGCATTAGGATAAACCTTTACTCCGCCATCTTCACCATGAATATGTCTTTCAAAATAACTATAACTCGCTTTTTTTCCAACAGTAATCTTTGCATCCATAATATGTTTAACATTTACTGCATTCGGAAAAGTACAATGAGCAATCACATCGATTTTTGAATTATCTTTTAATTCTATATTCATAATTATATGTTGGACACCATCTTTAGGTATCATACCAAAACACATTTGAACTGGTTTTTCCACAATAGTTCCTTTTCTTAGTTTCATATCAATTTTTATTCCATTTTTCTGCTCTTTTGTTTTAATTTCAAGACCAGGAACAAGATTTGAACCAACAACTTTATGATGATGGATAAATAGACGAGCTATATCAGGTTTATCAACCTTTGAATGATCAAGCCCTGCTGCTTCTGATAAATCTTTAGTTGTAAAATTTTTTTTATCCATCGAGTTTCACCACGTCATCTGGTTTATTTTTATGAGGACAAGGTATACATTTATTTTCAAAATACGGAATAATTTTTTCAGAAACTGCTTTTTGAATAATTTCTCCGTGACACATAAGAAAAGCATGTTCTGATTGACGTAAAACAGCAAGGCTATGTGTAATTAATATAATTGTAGTTCCTTTCTTTTTTAGTTTTTTAATAACCTCAAACATCTTTTCCAGTGTTCCAACATCAATTCCAGAATCTGGTTCATCAAGCATTATAAGATCTGGATTCATCGCTAAGATACTTGCAAGCTCAACTTTTTTACGCTCCCCTCCAGAAAGAGTAGTATCAACAGCACGAGTTAGGTATTCATCTGGATTTAACCCAACCTGATTTAATACTTTTTCTGCAATTTTATTGTCTTTTTTCTTTAGGGATGATAATACAAAATCACTAATCGAAAGACCCTCATATCGTGCAGGTTCCTGCCAACCAAAAGAAATACCCATCCTGGCTCTCTCATCGATATTCATATCGTTTATTTTTTTACCTTTAAAATATATCCCTCCAGAAATATTTCGGTATCCTTCAAGACCCATTATTGTAGATGCCAAAGTTGATTTACCTGCACCATTCGGGCCTACTATAGCATGAACATGACCCTTCCAAACATCAATATTTACATTCGATAAAATTTGTTTATCGCCAATATTTAACTTTAGGTTTTTAATCTCTAATATGCTCATTTGTTATTCTCCATATACTTATCTTTAAATCTAACTATTTTTTAAGATCTAAACCTGCTATTTTTGATACAAACTCAGCAGATTCTTCAAAAATATCTTTATCCCCTAAGTAATCTTCTGAGTTTTTTCTTACTATTAGAACCCATTCTCTCATTTTTCGACCCATAGGTTTAAAATGGATTATACCTTCTTTTTTGATTAATTCTTCAACCCTTTTCTCCGGAACTTTTACACAAACACCATCCATATACAATGAAGCAAATAACTTACCACCAACATAGTATGCTGGATGGCCATACATTTTTCCTTCTTTAACAAACGGAAAATCTAATAGGAATTTATCAAGAACCTCTTTATGTCTTATATTAAATTGTACTTTCCTCATACAGATCTTTCCTGAAAAAATAAAAATTTAGGAAATAATTTATGATTTCCATAGACCGTGAACATTACAGTATTCACGTGCAGAAACATTGTTTGCTTTTATTTCAAATAATGCCTGTGGCTTGTCACCTGGTTTTAAAAAATGTCTATATGCCTTACCATCTGCAATTATCTGAATCCATTCGATATAATGCTTTTCAATCATTGGATGATCTTCATTTTCACCAACTTTTACAAGAATTCCATCATCTGCTTTTTCAACATAGGGCACATGTTTTTCTTTACTTGAATCCTCTGTTTTTTCATCCATAAGTTCCATTTCTTCATCACAGCATACAAGTGCACCTATTCCCTCATGAAGTACTTCTACAACATTTCCACATATTTCGCATTTATATATACCTCTTAATTTTGCCATAAATTTTTCACCTCCAATTTTTAATATGACTCAGTCCAAATCTCATAATAACTTTGAGGATGTTTACAAGCAGGACACAACTCCGGTGCTTCTGTTCCTTCATGAACATATCCGCAGTTTCTGCATTTCCATTTTACAACTTTTTCTTTTTTAAACACTTTATCTTTTTTGAGATTATCAAGTAATTTTCTGTATCTTCTCTCATGGTATTCTTCTACCTCTCCAATTTCTTTGAAGCTTTCAGCGACTTTTGGAAATCCTTCTTTACGAGCGGTCTCTTCAAAATCAGGGTACAACGTCCCCCACTCTTCTTTTTCTCCTTCAGCTGCTGCAAGAAGATTTTCTTCAGTTGAACCTATTTTACCAGATGGATAACTAGCTTTTATCTCAGTCATTCCACCTTTTAAATGCTTAAAAAATACTTCCGCATGTTCTTTTTCGTTTTCAGCTGTTTCAGTAAATATTGCTGCAATTTGTTCATATCCTTCTTTTTTTGCTTTACTTGCAAAAAAAGTGTATCTGTTTCTAGCCTGTGACTCGCCAGCAAATGCTGCAAGTAAATTTTTTTCAGTTTGTGTTCCTTTGATATCTTTCATAATTGTTACCTCCAAAATTTAATTTTATGGCCCAACATGTGTCATAGGCCAGTAAACATCACTTTCTTCATATCTTTCCATACTTTGTTTTTCAGTTTCTAGTATCTTATAGTGACCAATTTCCATGTCTGCAAAATACATTAAAGTATTATGGATTTTTGATCCTTTTTCGAAACGATCAGCCAGTGCTTTATAAAAATCACTTGCTACTCGTTCTGCCTCCATGGCTTGCTTTAAAAGCTTACTTAACTGAGTGTCTTCATCTAAATCCACTCCTGGCAGAGGAACTGGTGATTTATGAGGCATCTCAATTTTCTCATCTGGATAATGATTTTTGTATAAATCTTCAACAAAAAGCCTGTGTTTTTCTTCTTCACCCGCAAGAAATTTAAGTTTGTCTTTTAACAATCCATTTTCAGTTTTTTCTGATAGTTTCATATATAATTCCTTACTTTCTATTTCACTTTTCATTGCAGATAAAAGCAGTTTATCCAAATCATAATGATCCAATTCCATATTTACACCCTAATCCAATAACCTTTTTTGTCCCTTCAATTTTTGAATTTCTGTTATGTTTTGTGATGCCTCTATACAACCTATATATTGACCATTTTTATCTCTTAAAGCAAAATATTGTATCAAGACCTTGTTTATTTTCTTGTTTTTGCCAATAGGAAGATCAATGTAGAATTGTGCCATTTCTCTTTTTCCTTGTTTCATCTCTGAAAGAATCTGCTCTACTTTTGATAGACTCTTTTTTGGATGACAATTTCTTACATCTCGGCCTAACGCTGCTTCAGGTCTTTTAAAAATTCTAGTTTCATGTTTGTTCCATGCAAGTACTTTATCGTTTTTATCTAATACTGAGAATTCTATGGGTAATGTTTCAAGAACTGCTTCTAATTCTTTCTCATTTAGTTTTCCAATCATTTTTTCTACTCCACCATATTTTCTTTATGCAAATCAAGATGATCTGTTTCAATTTCAACAAGAGCTCCAAAAAATTCTTTTAATCTTGGCTCGACTGCTTCATCTCTAAATTTTGAATATGATTTTATTGCCCTGTCTTCTCGTTCATATCCTTCTTTTGTGTTTGCTTCTGCATCAGTACTACATTGCTTTTTTTCCAAATCTTTTTTAGAAATTTTCAAGAATTTTGAAATAGCGGAAGCATGCTCTTTTTCTACCTTCATAAGTGTTTTGAATTTTGCAAAACTATATTGATCACCAGCTTTATCTGCAGCATTTCTTGCACACTCATAAAAAGCTGCGTTTCCTAGTTCAAGTTCTAATGCATCTTCTAGGTTTTTACGAGAAAGATCACTTAGTTCTATATTAAATTCATTTGGATCCCAATTTTGTGCTTCTACAAAAAATCTATGATCAGCGCCACAAAAGGGACATCTTGTAGGTGCTTCAAGACCTATGTAGGGATCTCCACAAATCCTACATCTAAATACTTTTACTTTTGCCATTGTTTATTTCACCACAGATATAATTATATTTTTTTATGACAAAACCACCAGTCATAGCACTCGTGTTCTTTGAGTCTTTTCTTTGCTGTTTTTACATCTTTTGCTGGTGGAATTATTACCCTATCTTTTACAAGCTCATTTTTTGGCCAGTTTGCAGGTATTGCCACACCATGTTTTTCTGAAGTTTGAAAGCCTTTGATCATACGTAAAAACTCATCCATATTACGACCTAACTCTTGTGGATAATAAAGAATTGCACGGATGATTCCTTTTGGATCTACCATAAATACTGCTCTAACTGTACTACTACCCTTGTTAGGGTGAATTAGGCCAAGTGTGTTTGCAACTTTACCAGTATCTGCTATTATCGGAAACTCGATTTCTACTTTGAGTTTTTCTTTTATCCATTCTTCCCATTTTATATGACTAAATACCTGGTCTACACTAAGTCCAATGAGCTCGGTGTTTAGTTTTTTGAATTCTTTATATCTCTTCTGAAAAGCTACAAACTCAGTGGTACATACCGGTGTAAAATCAGCCGGATGGCTGAAAAGTATAAACCATTTTCCTTTGAATGCATCAGGTAGTTTTTTCATTCCATGAGTGGTTTGCACCTGCATCTCTGGAAATTTATCTCCTATTAGTGGCATTTTCATTTCTTCCATTTTTTTATTCCTCCATTAATTCCTCTACTTCTTCTTTTCCTTCTTCAAGTTCTTCTACTTGTTCTTTATCAAACATTAAAAGAAGAGTTTGAAATTCTCCAACATGTTCTTTTTCTTCTTTTGCAACATCAAGAAGAACTTTTTTTATAATTTCATCCTTTGCAAGAGCTGCCATTTCCTCATATAGATTTATAGCATCTAGCTCTGCGATTAGTGCTGCCCTAATTATTTCTCTATCTATATTTTTTGGGTCTATTTTCTTTAAATCAATTGGTATTTTTGAAAGCATATTTTTTCCCCCATATTTTTAAATTTTTTCTCCAAGTTTTTTTCCAATGTTTTTGATATTTACCAGATCTTTTTCATCTGGAACATAATTTATATTCACACTATTCTCAGGATACTCCCAAGAAAGTGTTTCTATCATCTTTTTTATCTCACCTAAAGCTTGGCCACCCCATCCATATGAGCCAAATATAAAACCAGTGCGATTCTTTGGTTTCAGGCCTTTTAGATAAGTTAAAAATCCACCCATTGTCGGCATCATTCCATTATTTAATGTAGGTGAGCCAAGACATATCAGTTTTGAAGTTAATACATCGGTTATAATATCTGATATATCTGTATTTTTCAGATTTCTTATTTTTACAGATATTCCTGATTCTTCCAAACCTTCAAAAAGCCTAAAAGCCATTTTTTCAGTCGATCCCCACATAGAGTCATATACTATCAATGCTTTTTTTTCTGTTTTATTATTTGCCCATTTTTTATATTCTTTGATAATATTAGGTATTTTAGAACGCCATATTATTCCATGACTTGGCGCTATCATATCAATATCTAGGTCGTTTAGTATATCAAGCGCTTTGTTGACTTGGTCACCGTAGGGCATCACTATGTTTGCATAGTATTTGGCTGCTTCTTCTCGAATTACCCCCCAGTCTATTTCATCGTCGAACCGTTCAGTTGAAGCAATGTGCTGACCAAATGCATCATTTGGCATCAAAAGTTTGTCTTTTGGGCTATATGTTACCATTGAATCAGGCCAGTGAACCATTGGTATATGCACAAAATGAAGTGTTCTTTTTCCAATTTTTAGTGTATCTCCAGAATTCATTATTTTGAGATTAAGATTGGTTTTGTAATGTCTTTTTAATCCTCTTTCCCCCCGTGTTGATGTAACCACTTTTGCATTTTCTGCATATTTCAGTATCTTTAGTAAACTTCCTGAGTGATCCATTTCTACATGATTAGAAATAATATAATCTATTTTTTTTGGATCTATAACTTCTTGGATTCTTTTTAGCATCTCATCAAACATATAATGTTTGACGGTATCAACTAATGTTATTTTATCGTCAAGAATTAGATAAGAATTATATGTTGTTCCACGGTTTGTTGAATATCCATGAAAGTTACGTATATTCCAATCTATTCCACCTACCCAGTATATGTCCTTTTTGATTTCGGTTGTTTTCAATTTATTTCACTCCTTACTAAATTCGGATTTCGGCGCTCCACACACAGGACAACCCCAGTCTTCTGGTACATCTTCAAAAGCAGTTCCAGGTTCTACTCCATTATCTGGATCTCCTTTTTCTGGGTCATATACATAGCCGCACACATCACATACATATTTATCCATGTTTTTTCCTCCTTTTTTTTCTATTATTTCATCTTTAATATATGTTGGGGCATTCTTTGGTGATTTGCCACCCTTTACCATATGATAATAAGCATAAGTCATACATTTGTCATCTGTTAATATATCAGCATCAATAATTTTTCCTATGAAAATAGTATGTGTTCCAACACCAATCTTTTCTATTAACTCGGCTTCAATGTATGCAATTGCATGATCTAACGCAATCGGAGCCCCTGTTCTTCCTAGTTTATATTTAACACTTTTAAACTTATCAATATCTCTTCCACTTTTAAAACCAAAATTTCCAATATATTTCATTGGTGTTTTTTCGCAGAGTATCGACATTGAAAAAACTTTACTATAATCTATATATTCATGGGTTAGATTTTTTTTATTAATACTTACAGCTATTGTAGCTGGTTCTGCTGTTACCTGAAAAACAGAATTTGCTATTTGTCCATTATATTTTTTATCTTTTTTTGAACAAACAACATATAACCCGTATGATATCCTATGTAGAGCCTTTTTGTTCATTTTTTATTTCTCCACTTTTTTAATGCAATCATTACATGTTCCAATGAAATAACCATGAACTTCATCTATATGATGCCCACTTGATTGGATTTCTCCCTTTATGTGTTTTATATTTGGACATTTAAATTCAATATCATAAATTCTACCACATTTTTTACATAGAAAGTGATGGTGCATATCATTTTTGAAATCGTATCTATGTTCTGAACCGCAGATGGAGAGGGCTTTTATTAGCCCATGTTTTTTTAAGATGTCTAAAGAATTATAGACAGTAGTTTTAGAGAGGGATGGGATATCCTTTTTGAGAGAAGAGTATATCTCATCTGCGGTGGGATGCGTTCGGTGAGTATCTACATATTTTAGTATTTTAATCCGTTGAGGTGTTATTTTTAAGTTCTTTTCTTTTAGTAATTTAACATATTTTTCCAAATACTCACCTTTCTTTGTAATGGTTACCAAAATGTAATCATTACAATTTAACATGCATTACAACATAGTATATAAATTTTTTCTATATAGTCTATATAGATTTTCAAAATAGAATCTCGATTAACAAGAACTGTGTTCTATAGCATCATTAGGACAAGCATTTACACAGGCACAACATTCTATACATTCACTAACATTATTACAAATAGCCTTATCATTCTTTAGTTCAAAGATATCGACAGGACATGCCGTAACACATTCTCCTGAACCAGTACACTTATCATAATCAACAACTATTTTTATTTCTCCTTCTTCAAATTCTTTTTTCATATACTTTTATTCCTCCGCCCAAGAAAGTATTTCCAAAAACAATGACTGTAATATAAGAGTTTCGATATTACAGTTTAAGTTTTTCTTTTGCAATATCCTTTAATTCCACTTTTCTAATCTTTCCACTAGCAGTCATAGGAAAATCCTCTGTAAATACAATATATTTTGGAACTTTGAATCTTGATATTCCTTCTTTACAAAAAGACCGGATTTCATTTTCTGATGCAACTTTTCCATCACTTAACTGAATAAACGCACAAACCTCTTCACCATATTTTTCACTAGGAACACCGACAACTGCAACATCCTTAATTTTTTCATTTGTATATAGATACTCCTCTATTTCCCGAGGATAAACATTTTCTCCGCCTCTTATTATCATATCATCTATTCTTCCAAGTATACTAAAATATCCTTCATCATCTTTTGTTGCAAGATCTTTTGTATGAAGCCAACCATTTTTTATAACACCGTCCGTCTGTTTAGGCATCTTGTAATATCCCTTCATTATACCATAACCTTTTGCTACAAGTTCTCCAGGGTTATTAATGGGTTGGTCTTCTCCAGTTTCAGGATCGATCACTTTAACATCTATACCCGGCAAAGGTTTTCCAACAGTTTCTACTCTTTTTGCAACTGGATCATTTCGACGAGTTTGGGTTAGAACAGGAGAAGCCTCGGTAAGACCATAACATATAGTAATTTCTTTCATATGCATCTTACTCATTACATTAACCATAACCTCTATAGGACATGACGCACCGGCCATTATTCCTGTTCTAAGTGAAGAAAGATCATATTTACTAAAATTTGGATGTTTAAGCTCAGCAATAAACATAGTGGGAACACCTTGCAGTACTGTACATTTTTCTTTTTCAATGGCCTCTAAAATTTTACCTGCATTAAAAATTTCTATTGGGATCATAGTCGAACCATGAACTACACAATTCAACGTTGATAACACACATCCAAAACAATGGAAAAAAGGTACAGGTATGCACATCCTATCGATTTCAGTCATACCCATGATATTTCCAACATTATAAGCGTTATTTAATATGTTAAAATGAGTAAGCATAACACCTTTTGGAAAACCTGTAGTTCCGGAGGTATACTGCATGTTTATAACGTCATGAGGGTCGAGTGTTTCCTGTCTTTTTGTTAGTTCTTCATCAGAAATTCTTTCACCAAGAGTTATTAGTTCATCAAAATTAAGCATACCTTGTGGGGCATGATCTCCAATAAAAACTATATTTTTAAGATAGGGTAACTCTTTGGAGTGTAATTTACCTTGTTTGGTTTCTTTTAAACTCGGAACAACTTTGTAAACCATATCAACATAATTTACATCCTTGAACTCACTCACCAAAAAAAGAATCTTTGAATCGGACTGTTCTAACAGATACTTTAATTCATGAGATTTATAGTATGTATTAACGGTTACTAAAACCGCACCCACCTTTGCTGATGCAAATTGTAGTAGAACCCATTCAGGTACATTATATGCCCATACTGCAATATGATCTCCCTTCTTGATGCCTAACGCCATCAAACCTTTTGCAATTTTTTCACATTGTTTTTTAAATTCTAAATAGGTCATTCTTTCTTTTTTGTTAACATAAACCAAGGCATCATTTTCTGGATATTCATATGCAATTTCATCTAATATTTCGCCAATTGTCTTATTAATCATATTTAACATTCCTAATCTTTGATTTTATTAAAAAAAATCTAATTAAATTTATCTTTTAGTCGTCAGACGACGTAATAAAACTTTATATTATAAATATTATGGAAAAAATCTACGAAAAATTTTTTCAAGTAAATTTAAACATAATATAACAATACCATGTTGACGATGAAATACATATCTGGAAAAATCCTTCAAGAAAATGGTTTTGTAAATGGTTACATTGGCTTTGAAAAGAATAAAATACTGGAAAAAGGTCGAGGGAAAGCCCCCACAAAACCAATTTGTAAAGGATTAATATTACCAAGTTTTGTAAATTTTCATACTCACATTGGAGATTCCTTTATCAGACTAAGAAAAATAAAATTACCTAAAAACATCGAAAAACTTGTCGGCCCCCCAGATGGATTAAAACATAGATTGTTAAAAAAAGCAAACGAGAAAGAAGTTATCGAAAGTATGGTAAATACAATAAATTTTATGATGAAAACAGGTACTAATTTTTTCTGTGATTTCAGAGAGAATGGAATTACTGGATTATCTAAAATCAAAAAAGCATTAAAACCTTTTTACATATCCAGCATGATACTATCAAGACCAGAAGAAAATAACTATAAAAAAAACGAGATTGCTAAATTATTAGAAAAATCAGAGGGTATAGGAATCAGTAGTATAACAGACTGGGATTATACATTAGTAAAAAAAATCGCACAAGAAACAAAAAGAAAACAAAAAATCTTTGCATTACATGCCAGTGAAAGAATAAGAGAAGATATTGATTTAATACTAGACCTCAAACCAGATTTTTTGATTCATATGACAAAAGCAACAGATTCAGATTTAAAAAAAGTGAAAGAAAACGATATACCAATTGTTATATGTCCAAGATCTAACAGTTTTTTTGGAATGAAACCAAGTTATAAATTACTAAAAAAAACGGATATAGAAACACTGATTGGAACAGATAACTGCATGATTGCTACACCGAATATAATAGAAGAAATTAAGTTTATAAGAAGGCAAACAAATATTTTCTCATTAGAAGAACTTTTAGCTATGATTTCAATTTCTCCAAGGAAAGTTTTAAATCTAAGTCCTTGTATTCCATGTCAAAACTCGTCTGCAGATTTTGTGATTTTAGATCCAAAATCTTTAGATATTTTATATATAAAAAAAGCAGGGTTTATTGAAAGAGGGATGATTGATGAAAGTTGAAGAAGTAATGTCTAAAGAGTTGATCGTTGGTTATGTTCCAGGTAATGTAAAAGATGCTCTAAGTATTCTTGCTAAACACAATGTATCGGGTATGCCCGTAATAAAAAAAGGTTCAAAAGAAGTAGTTGGGGTTTTAACAAGAAGTGATATTTTTAAAAATCCTGATGAGGATCAACTAGCTTTACTAATTGAAAATGATTACATATATGTAACCCCTGATCAAAATGTAAAAGAGGCCGCAAAGTTACTTTATGAACATAGAATTCATGGTCTACCCGTTTTAAACAATAGGAAAAATCTTGTAGGAATCATAAGCCCCACAGATATACTTAAAAATCTCCCTAAGGATATTGAACAAAAAATACAGGATCATTTTACAAATCTTGTTGTACCTGTATATGATGAAACACCAATTGATCTAATTATGGAGATAATAAATATAACCCACGAGAATGCTCTACCAATTTTAAACGAAGAAAAAAAACTTTGTGGAATTGTAACAGATGGAGATTTGTTTAAACTGAGCCATATAAAAGAAAGTGTGTCTCATTCAGATATGGGAATGGGGGGAGATGAAGATGAGTGGACCTGGGAAGGAATAAGAGACACAGTAAGATTACACTATTCTACTTCTGAAGTATCTCTGCCAAAAGTACCTGTAAAAGAGGTAATGGTAAAAGATGTTATAAAAGCTACAAAAAATACTCCCGTATCTGCAGTCGCAAAAAAACTTGTAGATAAAAATATCAGCCATATGCCCGTTGTGGATTCTAATGATCATCTAATTGGTATGATAACAGATATCGATCTTATGGCCTGTATAATTTAAATTATATTACTCTATTCTCTTTTTTTGAATTTGGAGAAAAATTGGCTATGGCTCAAGATGTTTATGATAAAGTAATGACGCTTGCTAAAAGACGAGGGTTTATCTATCCTTCTTTTGAAATATATGGGGGATCAGCTGGTTTTTATGATTATGGGCCGCTTGGCACTAGATTAAAACATAATATTGAAAATATTTGGAGAAAATTTTTTCTTTTAAAAGATAATTGTTATGAGATCACAACACCAACAATAACTCTATATGAGGTATTAAAAGCATCTGGACACGTTGATGAATTTACTGATTTAACAGTTGAATGCAGTAAATGTAAACAGTCGTTTAAGGTAGAAGATATAATAGAAGAAGGATTGACTCCAGAACAAGAAATTAAAAAAAATAAGGTAAAATGTCCTAACTGCGGCATGACACTTAAAGATGCAAAGAAAGTTAATCTAATGTTTAAAACAAAGATAGGTATAGGTAATACAAGAAAAGCGTTTTTAAGACCAGAAACGGCTCAGGGGATATTTGTTGATTTTCATCTTCTATATCGATATGCAAGAGAGAAATTACCCTTTGGTATTGTCCAAATGGGAAAAGGTTATAGAAACGAAGTTTCTCCAAGGCAAGGTGTGATAAGATTACGGGAATTTTCAATGGCCGAAGCAGAAGTTTTTTTTGATCCAGAAGATAAGTCTCATCCTAATTTTCATGAATATAGAAATGGGGAAATTGCTCTTTTTGATAACAAAAAAAATATGAAGATAAGTTTAAATGATGCAGTTAAGAAAAAAATTGTAAAAAATCAGGCTTTAGCATATTATATGTATCTAACACAAAAGTTTCTATTAGATATCGGCGTTGATCCTAGCAAATTCAGATTTAGAAAACATGCAGAGGATGAATTAGCTCATTATGCACAGGAATGTTGGGATGCAGAGATTTTTAGCAAGAGATTCGGTTGGATTGAATGTGTTGGAATTGCTGATAGATCAGCATATGATCTAAGTTCCCATATCGAAAGTACAGATAACGACATGAGAGCAATGAGAAAATATGATAATCCAAAGAATGTAAAGTTAAAAAAAATTGTACCAGATATGGGATTTTTAGGACCAATTTTCAAAGAGGATGCAAGAAAAATAAAAGAAATACTTGAAAATATGGAAGTTAAAGAATCAGATAAACTTGAAATTAATTTAAACGGCAAAAAAATAAAGATCCCAAAAAAAGCTTATAAAATTATTGAAAAAGAAGAGAAAATTACAGTTGAAAAATTTGTTCCTCATGTTATTGAACCTTCATTTGGTATAGATCGGATTTTTTATTGTATATTGGAACACAATTTTGAAATAAGAAATAAAGATGAAGAAGAATATAGAATTCTAAAACTTAAACCAATAGTAGCCCCTATTAAAGTAGGAGTTTTTCCTCTAATAAAGGATGAAAGATTAATAAAAATAGCATCTAAAATCGATAAGAGTTTAAGAAACGCTGGGATTTATTCTTATTATGACATTAGCGGTAGTATAGGAAGGCGTTATGCAAGAATGGATGAAGCAGGAACACCTTTTTGTATAACTGTCGATCATGATACAATAAAAGATGAAACTGTAACAATACGTGAAAGAGATTCCGCAAAACAAATTAGATTAAAGATGGAAAAAATAAAAGATTTTATTTTAAAAAAGATAGGATAGATTAGAATTACCCGCCTATTTCTATGAATTTAATTATTTTTTCTTTTGAAACTAACCTACCATGCCATCTTCCATCAAGTGGACCAAATGAGATATAGATTCCTTTTATTACGTATTCTCCTGGTATGAAATTGTAGGGTTCAAAAGAGTCTTCATGAGGTAACACAACAACAAAATCATCTATTGTAAGATCATTAATTACAACAGAGTATGTTTCATGTGGTTTAATTTCAACTTTTGGTGGTACATTTACCATACCCGCACCTGGTTTTGTTGTTATTGTTTTACCATCTGGTGTTATGATCAGTAATTTCAATGTTTGAAGCTCTAGACTTATTTCACTTACTTCTATTGATGCTTCTTGATTATTAGTGATACTTGCTTCTATACTCAAAGGATTTCTCTCAGAAAAAAAGATTGATCGGACGGATATATCAAAGAATAAATCAGGTACAATTTTTTCTAATTTGAAATTCACTTTGTTTTCTGTATCTGCCTCAACTATTATAGTTTTTGATTCAGGTTTATATTCTTCTTTTGTTACTTCTACTTTATATTTGCCTATTTCAACTTCTAATTCATAGTAACCTTCTTTATCACTTGTAGTCGAATATTGTTCAGCATTTGTTCCATCTGGATTAAATACTTTAATTTTTGCGCCTGCGATTGGCTTTTTTTCTTCGAGTTCAGATAACTCTGTTATTGTTCCAAAAATTAAACCTGTATCAGGAATTTCACTCTCAATTACTCTTATAGTTTGAGAATAAGTTCCCTTTAATCCATCATCATCAACTACAGTCAATCTAACGTTGTAATCTCCTTTTTCTTCAAAAGAGTGAACAGGATTTATTTCCTTGGAGCTGGTTCCATCATCAAAGTCCCATATATAACTAACAATTTCTCCATCTTCATCAGAAGAACAATCAGAATTAAAAATTATTTCACTCCCTGTAACCGGAGCTTCTGGCATATATGAAAAACATGCTTTTGGTGAAATTGGTTCGGGTTGTTCTTGTTTGTATTTTGCAACTACGGATTTGTCTTTATCCATCTTTATTGTTACTATAGGATTTGTACCTGAAGCATCAATTAGATATTTATCAAATATGAAATCGTCGTAGATTTCGTCTGCTTTAATTGTTATTTCTGTGCCAAGTTCATAGATTGCATGTATTTTTCCATCGAGAATAGGTAACAACTCTATTGGTTCTGTATATTCGAAAACTTCGTTTGGTACTTCTATTGGCTCAGTTGAAAGAATTAATTTAACAGTTTCTTGTATTTCATCTGTGATTTCAAATTTATGTTGTTTAGATTCAAATTTCACTAATTCTTCTTTTTCTATTTCACCATCAGGTGTTAAGATTCCAATTTTTGTAGTATATTCCCCATTTATGTTATATTTACCTGAAATAAAACGATATGAGTCAATTTCTTCGTTTCCAAATAAACCCTCCTCAGTAATATCTTTGAATGTGTAAACTATTTCTTGACCAGAGAGTAGCTCGACTTTTTCTGGTAATCTTCTTTCTCTTTCACCGATATACTGCAATGTTTTTCCATCAGGAGTTTCTATTATTAAATCAAGTGTTGAGACCACTGGATTCATTTCATCTACGATTACTGGTATTTCTCCCAAATTTTTGAGTGAGGCTCTAACCGAGATTGGTGCTTCGGATATATATGATTCTTCTAGTTTGATATCAAATAATAAATTAGGTTCTTCATCAAACTCTTTTATTGAGGTTAATTTTATTGGCACATATCCTCGTAAGAATACAGGTAACCCTCTTCGACTAATAATCGAGGGAAAATGTATTGCACCTGTGAATCTGACTTCTAAACCATCTTCTTCAAACTCAGGAAAATCTGAATGTAGGTTTATTGGATAATATCCTCTTAATCTTGAATTCAAATCAGTTGGTTTTTTTACATCAATTACAAATATTTTGTCATTTACAAAAATGCTATTAACTTGTAATAACTTTATTGTTCCTTCATCACTTATTTCTTCATTTACATCTGATAACTTTAAAAATCTAGCTCCTGCAACAGCGGACATTCCACTAATTATCATAATATTTATTGCAAATATTGCAATCATTTTGCTATATCTCATTATATCGCCTCTATTAATTTATTATAGTATATTATATTATCTAAAGTATATAAATTTTATTATATAAAATAGTTATAAATATATAAAATAGTTATAAATATATAAAATAAAAAAAGTTAGAAGTATTTGAAAAAAAATTATTTTAAAGACTTATCAAGTATAGACACAATTTCATCTATTTCTTCTTTTCTTATTATAAGAGGAGGTCTAAATCTGATTGTTTTAGCACCACATCCCAACAAAATCAGACCATTTGACAATAATTTTTTTTGTAATTCATCTCGTTTTTTTGGTGACTCACAATCAAAAGCACACATTAAACCTCTCCCCCTTGCATTAGAAATCTTATTCGAATATTTTTGTGCCAGTTCACTCAAACATTCCAAAAGATATTTACCCTGTTTTTCAGCGTTCTTTAAAAGATTTTCCTCTTTCATGATCTCAAGATATTTCTGACAACGGAACATGTCCACAAGGTTTCCACCCCAGGTAGAATTTATTCTACTAGAAACCTCAAAAACACTATCATCTACTTCATCGACCCGATCATTAACCATTATACCACAAACTTGAGTTTTTTTACCAAACGCAACAATATCGGGTTTGAACTCAAAATTTTGATAAGCCCACATCTTTCCAGTCAGACCCATTCCACTTTGTACTTCATCCAACATAAACATTATATTATAATCTGTACACAACTTTCGAATTTTTATGAAAAACTCATTTCTGAAATGGTTATCACCACCTTCCCCCTGAATAGTTTCAATAATAAGAGCTGCCATATCATCTGGATTTTTTTCAACAGCCTGTTCAATTTCAGATAATGCTTTTTCCTCTTCTTCCTCTACTGATTTAACATTGACGTCATTTAATGGAAAAGTAATTTTTGGATTTGTAATTCTAGGCCAATCAAAAATAGGAAAATATTTTGTTTTATTTTTATTAAAGGTATTTGTCATAGATAGCGTATAGCCTGTTCTACCATGAAAAGCATCTATAAAATGAATAACTTGTGAACCTAATTTATCACTTTTACCTTCTTTAATATTTTTTCTTATTTTCCAGTCAAAAGCAGTTTTAAGACCATTTTCAACAGCAAGAGCTCCTCCGCTAATAAAAAACAAATGTTTAAAGTAATCAGGTACCGCAATTTTCCCAAAATTATCTACAAAATCTGCCATTTCAACGGTATAACAATCAGAATTCGTTGGTTTATTTACCGCAATTTCACCTAATTTTTTTATAAACGCAGGGCTAGTAAGTTTAGGATGATTACATCCAAGTGGTGCTGATGCGAAAAAAGAAAACCCATCTAAAAAATACTTATTTTGTCTTGAATCATATATTCTGCATCCCTTACTTTTTTTTAAATCAACAACAAAATTAAACCCATCAACGATCATATATTTGCCTAATGTTTTATGTACATTTTCTGGTTTTATAATGATAACACCTTCCTAATTACAATATTTGATTAACGTATGAGCCGAATCTGCAGATGCTATAAAATAATATCGGTGTTTAGATTCGTCCATCCGGCATATTATTTTTGTAAATTTTGATTAATAAACAACACGAACAAAAGATATTTATCTTTATACAAAAATATTTAAAAATATTTTTTTATTATTTTTACATAATTATATTGATGTTTGGTGCCTTCAATTTCAACTTCTTTTAATATCTCAGGATTTTTTTATCTGAAATATCATAGATATTAACAATTGTAGTTGATAGAGAAGGCACAAAATAATTACTATAATTCTTTCTCAAAAAAATAGTTCCACTGGAAAGCACAAATAGAATTAATTTATCATTATTTACAAAATTTTTTTTTATTCTCTCATTGTCTATTGAAATATTTGATAATAAAGTGGCGTTTTCCACGGGATATGCTTTTATTATGTATATTTTTGAGTTAGCAACAAGACAAACATAATTTCCATCAGTTTTTACAATATCTGGTTCATCGACGCTTTCTACTTGAATATTTGTTTTTGAATATTCCATATTATCATTTGAATCAGATTCTGCCATTCCTGATTATTTACCAGAAATTTTAAGAGATCTAGGTGTTAAAAATAAAGAACTATCACAACAATAACCATTTGAAACTTTATGATTTTTATCTATTAGAAAATCAACAAATTCCTTATGAGAAGAAAAAATTTGTAAATTTGAATTCCGATTTTTATTAAAGTTAAATCCAAATATTGAGTCAAAGGAGTTTTCAAATACTGCTGGTTGATCTTTTACAGAATAAACAAAGCTCAAGACAATGACAATAGTTAAAACTGCAATTCCATTTTTTTTCCAATTTTTTTTATTCATGTCATACAACTCTATATTTTTTTATATTATATTGTCAAAGATTCTTTATATAGAGTTGGAAAACGTTAGGGAAAAACCAAACAAAAATAAAAACTAAATATTTTTTTTGTAATAAATTAACAATCGATTTTTTATCAAAAAAATTTTAAAAAGATCAAACGTATTTTATATCTTTTTTATTTTCCTTGAATGAAACACCCATCTTTTCAAGTTCATCTAAAATCGGATTGTATAATTCAGGTATAACCGGAATATAAACTCCTTTTAGATCTATAATTCCCCTTAATATCATTTTTACAGCAATCGCTGCAGGTAAAGCAACGGTCTTAGAAACTGCAGAATCACCATCAGGATTCCCCTTTTCAAATAAGGTGCTTGTAATACATTCTTTTTTATTTGGATATTCAATGATAAACTCATGGTGCATTACAACCATATCTTGTTCATGCTTTTTTAGAGGCATTTTTTCAAGAGTTAAAAAATTTAGATAATCCAAAGGACAATCTTTATCATTTGGTAGTTTTTTATCACTAAAAAGACCGAGCCATTTTAACCTCTTTACAACTGCTGAATATTTTTTAAAACCCAATATCTCAGATGTCTTTATCTCAAGATCATCATTTTCCCCAGCTCCTATCAGGTTTCTAGTTAAATCAGCATATGTTTTAATTTTGCGAGCATTTATCGGTTCTTCATTAAGCCAACCCATTCTTGATATAGCTTTTAATGTTTCACACCATCCAGGATTTCTAAAAGTTCCTCTATAAACAGTTTTTGCATCTTTAAGCTCGTAAATATCTTTATATGGTACAGAATTCCTATTAGGATAATTTTCAAAAGTACCAACACCTTTTACATCCTGTAAATTATAGTTTTCAAATAGTTTTTCACCAGGTATATCAATTATCTCTCCATTTTCAAGCCATTTAGCTGGATTTCTCGAAGCCAATAAAACTCCTCTGGGAGACCATGAAAATTTATATCCAAATGGATTATTATTTGATTCATATGATGGGAGAGCGCCTGTAGTTGATCTAAAACATATTATTTTTCCATTTTTCTTTTTAACATTATGTATTATTCGCATTGCTGACATATGATCTATACCAGGATCCAAACCGCATTCATTCAAGAGTATGATACCCACTTTTTTTGCTTTTGAATCTAATTTTTCCATCTCGTCACTCACATAAGAGGTTGTTACAAGATGTTTTTTATGTTTAATACATAAATTTGCAACTTTAACATGATATGTGTAAGGTAAGAGGCTGACAACTAAGTCTGTATCTTTTATTAAATTCTCTAGCTTTTCATCATCTGAAATATTTAGACTTACCGCTTTACCGTTTGAGTGCCCATTAATGATAGATTCTGCTTTTTCAACAGTACGACTTGCTTGGCAAACAAAAAAATCTTTTTGTTCTAAAAGATATCTAACAATAGGCCTGGAAACCATTCCAGCCCCTAAAATTAAAATTTTTTTCATTGAGTACCCCTCATTTTGTTATCCTACAAAAATTTTTTTATATATTTATAATCAGGTGTCAATTTCCCTTTATGTAATATTACTGCTTTTTTTATTTCGGAAGGAATATCAAGACTTTTAAAATCAACTGCATAATCTGCTTTAATAATTCCCTCAATAAAAGGAATTAGTGAGTTACTAAAATAATTTGAAGATTCCTTTGGTAGTTCACAGGGAAGATTATCTACAGCCATAACTATCACTCCTTCATTAGAGTAACCATCCTCAATCAAATTATTCAAAGGGTTATAAACAAAAACAGGCATTCCTGAATTAGTTGTCTTAGAAGTAATTTCAATTGCTCCTTCTATATCAACACTAATATCACCTATTATTTTTAGGCGAAAATCTTCATCATAAAATCTTTCATTTATGAATTTTTTTGTTATTAATCTTGGATATTTTTTTTCCCAATAAATACAGTTCATCAAAATAGATATATAAGCCGCATATTTTTCAAAAACTGAATGATATTTCTCAGGATTATTGTAATAGTCATACAACTCAAATTTTTGATCTGGCGATTTTGGTTCAACCATATCTTTCTCTTTAAAAACAACTTTATAAATGTGTTTATTTGATGGATTTTTTAAAATTGATTTAATTTCAGATGGTTCTATTTCCTTAATTGGAAATAAATCAATTATTTCCTGGGCACCTTTTGAAACATTTCCGTATCCTGCAAAACCTACAATTAGAGGAGATAAAATTGAAGGTAACCCATCTTTCTTAATATAATCGGATATTTTTTTTAATTGGTTCTTAGCCTCTTCTAACGAACTATACTCCACGGTTTTTTTTATTTTACTAAAAGGTTGTTTTATTTTTTCATGTTCTAATCTTTTTCCAAACCCCCATAACGTATCGATCATACCAGCAAGCCCAGCATATCTTCCAAAAAAAACCAATCTACGTCCATTTTTATCTGTTATTTTTTCATAATCAATAAGATTACAACCTTCCTCCATCATTCTTTTTAGCATAGACATATTATATTTCTGGCATTTAATTGTATGAGAAAAAAACACATATGTTTTATTTTTTTGAAAAAGATTCTGAGGGATTTCTTTTATGCCAAATATAACATTACATTTTGATAAATCTTCATCTATTCTCGCACCATTTTTTCGGTATTTCTCCTCAGAAAAAACCCTTATAGACGAAGGTTGAACTATGGTTTTAATGCCATATTTTTCTTTTATAAATTTTACATGTTCAGGAATTATTGGAGATCTTCTTTCCCATTTATTTTTGTCTTCCTTTCTAATTCCGATTGTTTCATTCATGTTTATTCCTTCCTACTTATATCTTAAAATTCCTCCGATATGACCTAAATCTGATATTTCTTTGCTGTCTGTGAATTCTACTTCTGCATCTGTTCTTTCCGCAAACTCCAGTATTTCTTCTAAAACATCTACTTCAGAAGTTTTTTTACCACAGTATGGACATGTCCTTTTAATTCCTTCCTCAACATACTGACAATGTTCACATATCCAACCTTTTAGATTATAGTTTTTTTCTATAAGTAATAACTCCACTTGTCCATTTTTTACTGCTTGTAAAGTTTCTTCAACACCATATACTGCAAGTCCATCTTTAAGTATCTCAGACTTTAGATGTTTAACGGCCTTAATACTTGCTTTTTTTTCATTTTCTGAAACAAGCTGAAGGGATTGTTCTATTAGCTTATTTTCATCCTCGATACTTATGTCAATAATGTCTATCACTTTTTCTCTAAGGTTCTGAGGTAACATATCCATAAACTTGTTTTTTGTAGTTCCAGGTCCTGAAATAATTATTTTCTCCTCAGATATTTTTTCAAGAATTGAGATTACATCATTTAAAAATGAATTAATTGCACCCTTTCTAAGACGATTGAATCTTGCTTGTGACCATCCACCTTTTTTATGTTTGTTGATTATATCTTTTGATATTTTTTTTATATCATCAACTTCCCCCATAGATATTGAAAAAATCTTTGCAGAATTAGTATTTAATAAAACTAGTGTATATGATTCCCATTCATCTAAAATTCGAGCCAAAGGTCGTATGTAAGGTGAGGAATCAACCACCAACAAATTTTCAATTTTCACAGATAAGGGAACATAACTAATATAATCATATTTTTTTGATGAAAAAACCGCCAAATTTTTATTTGTATTTTTTTTGAGAAAAACTTCAATGTTTTTTATTGTTTCATTAAAATTAGCTAGCTCGTTTCCTTTTAGAATCGACCTACATGCCTTTTTCCTTCTTTGTAAAAATTTTTGATCAAGAGACTCAGTTAGATATAAACTTAAAAAAGTATCTTCATTCTCTTTATCATATATTTCTGATAATTCTTTTATAATGGTTTTAGGGTTTTCTTGCATTGCAATCAAAAAAGGTTATCATAAATATGTTATAATTACTTTTGAAAAAAATTTTTATACTTTAAATAATCCCTTACTAGAGGTTTTATATTTAATTATAATCTATATGATACAATGATTGAGTCAAATAAAAAAAAGACGAAAATATCCAAAGTAATTAATGCATCAGATATAGGACAATTTCATTTCTGTTCTATTTCATGGTATTTAAAAAAATTGGGCTATAAACCACAGTCAGATTTGATTGATCAGGGAACATCTAAACATAAAAAACTTGGAAATACTATAGATAACACAAAAAAATATTCAAAAAAATCAAAATTATTTAAATTAATAGGTCTTCTATTTCTTATTTTGTCTTCAATTGTTTTTATTATTGAGGTGATTTTATAGTCTTTTTGATAGTAACAACTCTACTATTTATTGTATCTTTATTATGTTTTGTTATATCTATAATAATAGATGCAAATACAAAAAAAATAAAAAAAACATACAGCATTCAAAGCGGAAAAATAATCTATTCGGATCTAAATAAAAAAGCTGAAACTTTATTTTCTAAAAAATATATGATTGCAGGAAAACCTGATTATATAGTTAATCAAAATGGAAGATATATACCAGTAGAACTAAAAACTGGTAATAGCAGATCACCACAGATAAATCATATACTTCAATTAGCAGCTTACTGTCATCTTATAGAAGAAAATTATAATTCTTTTGTACCATACGGGATATTAGTTTATAACAACAAAGAAAAATACAAAGTTGATTATACACCCAAGATAAGATTTGAGTTGGAATCAACGGTTAAAAAGATGCAAAAAATGATAAAAACAAATAGATTTGTTAGGAATCATAATGAAAAAAATCGATGCAGAAATTGCTCTATGAAAGAATATTGCAATTATAATATAATCTAAGTACTTATTTTTTTATAAAAATATATAAACATGATATATTATTACTATTTTGGGGGAGTTGAATAGTGAAAGAAAAACTAACCTTTGAAGACGGCGTCATACTGTGTAAACATATATATCAAAATGCAATAGACAAAACATTAAATGGGGTAATCGAGCAAGAACAAATTTTTTACAAAGCACATGGTGCTTTAGATAAAATAAATATTAAACACAGAAAAGACAGGTTAGATGAACTACTTTTTTTATTAAATATGGAAAATGTGTGTAGGACTATTTAGACACATCTCATTATTTTTTTTCTATCATGTCAAATGCTTCGTTTAAAAACTGTCTTTCATCTTCAGTTGGTGACCAGCTAAAACCATCCTCTTCTTTTATAAAGTTAGGAGCACTTGGATTAAACTTAGTCATAATAGTAAGCTTTCCTGATGATGTATCTCTTCCTATCTCAAGTTTTATATGAATATTTTCATTTTTAGGCATTTTTCCTCACCAATATTGGTTATTGGTAATCAAACTGTTCTTAAAAAGGTAATCGATTTATTACACTTATAAATTTCTGTCTTTGGTTTTTAACGACAAGAAATTTATTTTAAATATATACCTAGAATGAAAAGATAAATTGTTCTAATATTTTTTGTTAAATAGATTGTAATAAAAATTTTATATTGTATAAATGAATATGTACTTGCAAAAATTAACATATCCCAAATTATTTTGGAGAAAAAAATGTGCTTGAAGATATTATAATAAAAATAGAGAAACAAGGTAAAAACTCAAAGCCAAGCTATAATTTAATCTTAAAAGGAAATGGAGAGTTAAAATATATCGGTTTATCTAATGTCAAAAATTTAGGAGAAATAGAAGATAAAATACAAGAAGATGAATTTTTGGAAATACTTTCCATATTCAAAGAAATAGATTTTTTTTCTTTTAGAAATGATTTTAGAGTTGATAGATCCTCTTCAAGATCATATACTACCATATCAATTACTCTACCCATAAATGGAAAAAAAACAAAAACAACAACTATTACTTATCACGACGATGATGTTAATGTTCCAAACGATTTAATTGAGTTAGAAAAAAATATCAAAAAAATATCAGGATCTGAAAAATGGATAAATGTATCTGAATATAAACAAACAAATAAGTTGATAGATACTACAAAAAAAAGCAGTGATACAAAATCAAGAAAAAAATTAAAAGCGTTTGTCATCATAATCTTCATTATTGTATTAATTGCTGCGGGGAGTTTTCTGTTTTTAATAGATAAAAATACTAACAATGAACAGTATGACCCGGCTTTAAACACCGAATTTATCTATATTTCAACAACAAATTCCAATAAAAGATATGATGGGATCAGAACAACTGAAAATAATTTTTTTACACAGGGCACTACTGTTTA
>Ga0272442_10002814_pt1 | contig 24836 bp, 11 predicted proteins | sample SSMForm2O_FD_200262 | JGI IMG/M metagenome (GOLD analysis project Ga0272442, IMG submission 200262) | Marine sediment archaeal communities from Little Sippewissett salt marsh, Falmouth, MA, United States - SSM-Form-2O | ecosystem: Environmental > Aquatic > Marine > Wetlands > Sediment ... | reverse complement strand
TGATTTCGGCGTATTGAATGATATTCAAAAATTCACGGTTGGATTGGGATTTTAATTTAATCTGGCTCATTTTAATAATTATTAACAGACCATTCCGCAATAGTCCAGTCGGTGGGATGGAATAAAAGAACAAGGGGGCTTTCGGATTTTATATAATGAAGCGATGGAATCCGAAAGCTTTTTATCGTTCCAATGTTGTATAATTTAACAGCGATTTATGCAATTTGGTTGAATTCATCGTTCCTCTAAGAAAAATTGTTAAATAAATTGAATAATGCCTCGATGTATTTATTTTATGCATAAATTAACATGAAACCGCACAGAACCAGAAGCAACGGTAATTTATGCGATCCCCGAAAAACAAGTCAAAATACCCGATATAGTGCCAGACTCGAATATTTTTTTTGATCCGAATCACACACTGGAATAAAGATACAATCTGATTGATTGTTCTTTGAAAATAAGCTGTTAAGCAAGTATCATGAGTCAATAAAAGAAAACTCTGTGCAGTGTTTTTTTCAAGGGTTTATTTATAAAAAAAATATTTACTTTAAATTATATGCAATTGCTCTTGACAATAAATTAGTTACTATTTAAGGATAATGAAAATGAAACAAAGAATCATCCAATCAATCATTGGAACAGCTGCTTTTATTTTATTCTACTCAACTTTACTGTTCTCTCAAACGGTGTCAATCAATGCCGGTACCCATCAGATGATTCAATGGGAAAAAACACATTCAACACAGCTTCAAGGGAGTGTTTTTCCAGATAGCATAAAAGTCAGGTGGACATGCCCTCAAAATTCAGAAGTTGTATTTCAGGATGCATTGAATCCTGTGACAGAAGTTATTTTCCCGCGTTCTGGTTATTATTTACTGATTCTCTCAAGTATCAGTGTGGACTCAATAGGGAGCTCAGTCATTGTAAATGTTGTTAAACCCCATTCGTATCAAAAACGACTTTCAGATATAGTCGACTTAATGACAGTTGATGAAAAAATCAGGCAATTAACCAATCAGTCCGATGCAATTCCTCACCTGGGAATTCCTGAATATAATTACTGGAGTGAAGCATTGCACGGATTGCTTGTAACAGGTGCCACTTCCTTTCCACAAGCAATTGCGATGGGTTCGACATGGGATCCTGATCTTGTGTATCGTGTTGCTACAGCCATCTCTGACGAAGCACGGGCTTATCACGTTTCTTATGGAAAAGGTTTAACATACTGGAGCCCTACAATTAATATTGCCCGAGATCCACGCTGGGGTCGAAATGAAGAATCCTACAGTGAAGATCCTTATCTTCTATCCCGTATGGGTGTTGCATTTATCAAAGGCATGCAGGGTGAGGATCCTTATTATTTGAAAACAGTTGCTACTCCCAAACACTTTATAGCAAATAACGAGGAAGAACGCCGTCATACCGGTTCATCCGACGTGGGTATGCGCAGCCTGTATGAATATTACCTGCCAGCTTTTCATGCAGCTATTGTTGAGGGTAAAGCTTACTCCATCATGGGTGCCTACAATGAGCTTAATCACGTGCCATGTAATGCCAACCTGTTTTTAATGAACGATTTGCTGCGGCGTCAATGGGGATTCGAAGGATATGTTGTTTCCGATTGCGGAGCCATTTTTGATATGCTTAACGGACACTGTTTCTTTAAAACCGGTGCTGAAGCAGCCGCAAGAAGTATCCTGGCCGGCTGTGACCTAAATTGCGGTGTAGCCTATCGTCGATACCTGCAAGAAGCGCTCGATGATGGATTACTGGAAGTCAGAGATATCAATCGTGCATTGAAAAGAGTTTTATCCGCACGTTTCAAACTGGGCGAGTTCGATCCGCCTGAAATGGTATCTTATCGTTCAATTACACCCGATCGACTTGACTGCGAAGAACATCGTCATCTGGCGCTTAAAGCTGCACAAAAATCAATCATACTCCTCAAGAATAATGGTATATTGCCTATTAAAAAGGATAAAATAAAATCGATTGCTGTCATCGGTCCAAATGCGGCCAGAGCGCAGCTTGGCATCTACAGTGGTTCACCCAATGTAACGGTTAGCCCGCTTGAAGGCATCCGGGAAAAAGCGACATCTCTGGGCATTGATATGGAATATACTATCGGTTGTCATATAGGCGGTGGATTGCTGAGGCCGATTGAATCCCAATACTTTACGGAAATCGAAGACACGGGTCAGAGAGGCTTGAAAGGGGAATATTTTAACAACATGATACTGTCCGGTGAGCCTGCTTTCACACGGATCGATCCGGCACTGGATTTCAGTTTCGGAACTTTCGCGCCGGCTCCAGGCATTCCGGAGGATCAATTTTCCGTCCGATGGCATGGACAAGTCATTCCTCCTGAAACGATCCATGAAATCGGTGTTTCAAACGATGATGGGGCGCGTCTCTATCTTAACGGAAAATTGATCATTGACGACTGGCGTGACCATGCGGAAACGGAGAATAAGGTAAAAATCGAACTGAAGGCCGGAAAACCGGTTGATATTGTCCTGGAATTCTATGACAATACATTCAATGCAGATGCAAAACTGGTATGGGATCTTCCTCAGCGAGGCTTCGATGAAGCAGAAAAAATTGCTTCCAGAAACGATATTGTCATCCTCATACTGGGTACTTCACCAGGATTATCGCAGGAGGAACTAGATCGGTATCAAATCGAATTGCCTGCTGTTCAAAGAAAATTGATCAAAGCCATTTCTGAGGTCAATCAAAATGTCATCGTGGTTCTGGTGAATGGTGGACCCGTGGTGCTTGCAGGGGCGGAGGACCAGGCCAATGCTATTGTTGAAGCCTGGTATACCGGTGAATATGGAGGAAAGGCTATTGCCGATGTATTATTCGGTGATGTCAATCCCGGAGGCAAGCTTCCACAGACTTTTTACGCATCAACCCAGCAACTCCCTCCTTTTTCCGATTATGACCTGATCAACCGTCCCCGTACATACATGTATTTTGAAGATCTTGTTTTATTTCCGTTTGGACATGGGCTTTCCTACACGCAGTTCGAATACAGCGGATTAAAGGTGCCTGATGATAAAATCGAGAAAGAGGGAGAAGCCACAATCCAGTTCACTGTCAAAAATACCGGCAACATGCAGGGTGATGAAGTAGTGCAGATCTATGTCCGCGCGATCGATGCCCCGTTCAAACTGCCTATTCATCAATTGAAACGATTTCGAAGAATATCGCTCGCTCCTGGTGAAAACAGAAAAGTCATTTTCAAAATTCCAGCCTCTGAGTTTTCATTCTACGATACCGAAACCAATAATTTCAAAATCAAATCCGGCGTGTGGGAAATTCAGGCCGCAAGTTCAAGTCGGGATATACGTCTGAAAAAAACAATTGTGATCGAGTGACACCTGGGATTGCCGACTGGCAGGGATGTTCAAAATAAATACCCCGAAGCGGGATCCGGCCGGAATGCAGCGTTCATGCGTTTTAACAATTTATGACAAAAAAGTGACTTAAATGGATTGTATATTGTTGTATTGAATGAAATTTTCCCATTTGTTGCATCGTTAATTATAAAACCTGTGAAAGGAACAGAAAACATGAGAATCGAATTCAGGCAGATCTGCTTATTTCTATTCATGAGCGCGATCTTCTTTATAATTGACAATTCTTTTTGCCAAAATTTAAAGGTCAATAATCTGGAATATTTTGAAACCAGGGGTGTGAATATCCTGGTCTACAGCAATCAATATACCGGGATGTTTTTCGATGAAAAAACCGCCGGAATTGAATTGATTCATCACGGTGTCAGAACAGCCACAGGCGGCGCAGTCAGATTGCAAAACACACCAGAACAATGGGATTTAATTCCATCTGTTGTTGAAAGGGAAGTTAATGCAAAAATGAACAGTATCGATGTGGTTTTAAGGTACAAGGAATATGACTTTGATTCGAGGATCAATGTCACTGCAAAAGACAAAGGTGTGTTGATCAGCGTTCACCTTGATAAGCCAATTCCGGAAAAACTTGCAGGCGATGCGGGTTTTAACCTCGAATTTTTACCTTCAGCATATTTTGAAAAGATGTACATGACAGATGGAAATCCAGCTAATTTCCCGAGGTATCCTTCCAGCAATATGAAAATTGAGCCAATCAGTAAAAAAATACCTCAGTATTCAGGCCATACAACATTTGATGACAGAGGTCGGAGTGAATTTATTGTTCCCTGTCCATTGGCGATCGGTAAAACAATTGTACTGGCACCGGAAGATCCGAAACGCTTCGTAAAGATTGAATCTCTTAATGGACAGTTAATGCTTTTCGACGGCCGCAACCTGGCTCAGAACGGATGGTTTATTGTTCGTAGTTTACTTCCGGCAAATAAAACCGGTAAAGTACTGACCTGGTACCTTGAACCCAATGCTGTTTCAAACTGGATCAGGAAGCCCAATATTGGATTCTCACAGGCCGGTTATACACCCAATCAGGAAAAAGTTGCTGTTATTGAATTGGATAAAAATGATTCGCCATTGAAAAATGCATCACTTTTCCGGGTAACAGACAAGTGTCAATCTGTTGAAAAATTTAAAGGCGAAGTGAAAATTTGGGGAAAATATCTTCGCTATCATTACGTCAAGTTTGATTTCAGTTCAGTTAAAGAACCGGGAATTTACTACATCCAATATGGCGATCAAAAAACCAACTGTTTCAGAATCAGTCCAAATGTATATGATGAAATATGGCACCCGACTTTGGATGTCTGGTTTCCTGTGCAAATGGACCACATGCTGGTGAACGAGGCATATCGTGTATGGCATGGTGTTTCTTATCTGGATGATTGCCTTCAAGCTCCTCTGAATCATCAACATTATGATGGTTATCGGATGGGTGATACCACAGATACAAAATACAAGCCATTTGAGCGTATCCCCAATATGGCAGTTGGCGGCTGGTTTGACGCGGGTGATTTCGATATTCAAACCGGTTCCCATAATATGGTAGTTACAACGTTTGCAGAAACATGGGAAAATTTCAAAGTTGACAGAGATGTAACTTATATTGATCAGAAAACGCGTTATGTTGATATTCATCGCCCGGATGGGAAACCGGATATTTTGCAGCAAATTGAACATGGCACATTAAATCTGGTCGCCCAATGTGAGAATATCGGTCATCCGGTTAGGGGCATCATTGTCCCGAATCTTCATCAATACCATCATCTTGGTGATGCATCCACTGAAACCGATAATCTTCCATACAATCCCAATCTAAAGCCTTATGAAACTGACAGCAAATCCAGCGGAACAATTGATGATCGCTGGGCTTTCACGACCCGTATGCCGTTTATGGATTATCAAACAGCCGCAACATTGGCTGCTGCCAGCCGCGTCCTTAGAGGTTTTAACGATGATTTAGCAGACAGGAGCTTGTCGAATGCTGAAAGATTATTACAGGAAGCAGATGAGTTAATGAAAAAGCCGGGCAAAGATGATAATCCCTGGATGAGAATGTGGGGCAGGGGTGCGGATATAGAGGCCGTACTCCAATTATATATCACTACCAAAGATGAGAAATATGCTGACAGATTCCTGGAAAAAATCTGGACAGTGCTTGAACCTCCAACGAACGGCATGCCGCCTGGTTTTGATGCCGGATTTTTTATAAGCAGAAGTCTTCGACCGGCTTTAAAAGCCATGCCTTATATGAATACTGACTATAAAGTAAAACTGAAAGACTATGTTGTGAAGTATAAAGAATCAATAGATAAGAACAGCAAGGAAAATCCATATGGATTGCCGATATCAAGACGCGGCTGGGGCGGAAGCGGCAGAGTTGTCAGCGCGGCTATCACGAATTACTATGTTTATAAGGCATTTCCGGAGATTATTGGCAAAGAAGATATTTTTAGAGGTTTGAATTACATTTTTGGCTGTCATCCCTATTCCAATATATCCTTTGTCAATGCAGTGGGGATCCGCTCCAAGAAAGTTGCCTATGGAAATAACAGAGCTGATTTTACCACGATTGCCGGAGGTATTGTCCCGGGAGTGATGTTGCTGAAACCGGACTATCTTGAAAATAAGGATGACTGGCCGTTTCTTTGGGGTGAAAACGAATGTACAATTGGGGGGTGTGCTCAGTACATATTTCTTTCCAGAGCAGTAAATGAGTTGATAGACAAATAACAATCAGATATGTGAATTAAACCGTATAGATGATGCGCACAAGGAAGATGATGAGCAAACGATAATCCCAATTTATCGATATGGCTTTATCCTACAATCCAACCAGCGCTTTTAAGGATGCAAATGATGAAAAAAATAAAAGTATCAGTAATGCTGTTTTTAATCATTTCTTTTACCAAAGCTTCTTGCATAGAGAGCTACACATTAAAAAGCCCAAATGAGAAAATTTCTATCAGCTTTTGGCTGACTCCTGACGGTGAACCGGTTTATTCTGTTTTGCATACCGGCTCAACAGTTTTAAAACCATCAAAATTGGGCATTGTAAGAAGCGATGCAGATTTTACAGCCGGTTTAATACTGGATTCTGTATCAGATGTAGAGGCTGTTTCAGACGAATATACACTACGGCATGGCAAGCGTCTGAATTGCAGTTATACGGGTAACAAACGGATTTTTTCTTTAAAGAATATAAATTCAAAAAGTATGGAGATTATTTTCCAGGTTTCAAATGATGGTGCTGCATTCAGGTATCATTTCCCCGGCAAAACGGATACACCTGTAAAAATCTTCAAAGAAGCAACGTCTTTCCAATTTAAATCTGATACAAAAGCGTTTTTACAACACTGTCCTGATTCTCGAATGAGCTGGTGTTTTTCCTCCCCGTCCTATGAAGAATATTATCAAATGAATATCCCCGTCGGAACAATTTCGCCCAACCAGGCAGGATGGGTGATGCCAGCACTTTTTCATTCGAATAAATACTGGATGATTATAACAGAAACAGCTGTTGACTCAGACTACTGCGGCTCACGTTTAAGTCAGTTTTCTCCCAACGGCGAATACTCAATACAATTTCCTCAACCACAGGAATGCAGATCGAACGAGCCCGTTCTTCCAGAATCAGTATTGCCATGGACGACCCCATGGCGGATTATTGCGATAACCGACAACCTCGCAGATCTTGTTGAATCGACACTGGGATCCGATTTGGCAATTTCGGAACAATATGATGTATCTTCATGGCTACAGCCGGGAGTTGCATCCTGGAGCTGGGTGACTCTGAAGGATGATTCAACTGTTTATGTAACCCAAAAGCGATTTGTTGATTTTGCTTCGAATATGAATTGGGAATACTGTCTTATTGACGCGTTTTGGGATACTCAAATCGGATATGAGAAGATAAAAGTGCTTGCGGATTATGCAGCAAACAGAAATGTAAAAATATTATTATGGTACAATTCAGCAGGCGATTGGAATACAACTCCCCAAACGCCACGCAATAAATTGCTGACAAAAGAAACAAGATGCGCAGAGTTTAAAAAATTGAAATCAATGGGGATTGGCGGTATTAAGGTGGATTTTTTTGGCGGCGACGGACAGTCCATGATGAAATACTATATTGATATCCTGAAAGATGCCGCGAAATACCATCTTGCAGTGAACTTTCATGGATGTACCTTTCCAAGGGGATGGCATAGAACGTATCCCAATTTGGTCTCCATGGAGGCGATACGGGGTGAAGAATATGTTACGTTTGGACAGTATTTTGCCGAACAGCAGCCATCTCATTGCACCATGCTTCCCTTCACAAGAAACCTTTTTGATCCAATGGATTTCACACCTGTTAACTTTTCAGGCATTCCAAATATCACTCGCAGGACAACCGACGGTTTTGAAATCGCATTATCGGTTGTATTTACCTCAGGAATTCAGCATATAGCTGAAACACCGGCAGGGATGGGTGCACAAAAAGATTTTATCAAGGCATATATGCGCACTTTTCCTGAAACTTGGGAGGATATCAAGTTTATTGACGGTTTCCCGGGACAATATGTGATTCTTGCAAGAAAAAAGGCGAAAAGTTGGTACATCGCAGGTATCAACGGAGGAGATTCTGAACGCACGATCGTACTCCATGTTCCCTTTATTCATCATTCAGCTAAAGGAACTCTTATTACCGACTCGGATCAAAAAAAGGAGTTAATAAAAAGAGATGTTGATTTTTCAGTTCCACTCACAGTTACGATGCATCCTTATGGCGGATTTGTGATTAAAGTGTTGCAAGAGTGAAAACAGTTTAATAATCATCAATAAGGAAGCAAAATGAGAAAAGATATATTCCTTTTCCTGTATTTTTAATTTCGATGAATTTTCAGGCACAGTCATGTATCTTATTGCAGTGGCGCGAAATCACAGACGGTACATGCGAAAAAAAGGATTTTAGCACGATCCTTTTGCCGGTTTATTTCAAACTTTCCAGACAAGGTGCAACATTCAGGACCTGTAAATCGGCTGACGGGAATCAACGGATTCTATTAGGTAATGTTCAGTTGAAACAACCATTTGCAGAGAATTATTTGATTGGTCTGGAAGTGGTTTTGCATATTAGTCATATGCTGGATCTTTCCAAATTCGACCATGTGCATGTCCAGCATATTGCAGAGTAAAATTTTATTATATAAAGGATTTAAACCCATGGACTGATACATGCAAATGGCTGTAATGATATATGGTTTCCGAATAATCCAATACAGTTAAATGAAAGAGGCAGAGAAAATGATAAAAAAAATATCAACAATCGTTTTGTTTGCAATTGTTCTAACAGGCAGCACCGGTGCCCAAATGGTTCAAAAAACGGATTTGGGTGTCAAGTGCACGGTCAATTCCATCAACATGGAAATTCAGTTCTACAAGCCATCGATAATCAGGATTCTAAAATCACCTGAGGGAAGTACTTTTGATAAAAAAAGCCTTTCGGTTATCATGATACCGCAAAAAGCTGATTTTGATATGAAACAAACAGGTGATGCGCTTTTTCTCCAAAACAGAAATATACAGGTGATCCTGAATCTTAAAAATGGTGCATTATCTTTTACAACGCCGAGGGGTAAGTCGTTGCTGGCTGAAAAAGAAGACGTCACTGTATTTACAGATTTCGACGACGCGGGTGTTAAAACCTTTACTGTCGGTCAATCCTTTGTTCTGGATAAAGGCGAGGCCATTTATGGCCTGGGTATGCAGCAGCAGGGGAAAATGGTACAGCGAAATCTGAAATTGCGAATGGTTCAGGGTAATACCGACGATTATATACCATTCTTCCTGTCTGTAAAAGGATACGGATTGTTTTGGGACAATTATTCACCAACCATTTTTGAAGATAATCCGGAGAGCACATCCTTTTTGTCCGATGTGGGCGATTGCATCGATTACTATTTTTTGCTTGGCGGTGACGCTGACGGCGTCGTATCCTGCATGCGTGAGCTGACGGGACAGGTGCCGATGTTCCCGTTATGGACTTTTGGATACTGGCAGAGCAAGGAACGGTATAAAAGCCAGGATGAAACGGTGGGCGTGGTCAAAAAATACCGTGAACTGGGTGTGCCATTTGACGGAATTATTCAGGACTGGCAATACTGGGGAAACAATTATCTCTGGAATGCCATGGAATTCCTCAATACCGAATTTTACAATCCACAAAAGATGGTTGATGAAGTGCATGAGCTGAATGCGCATATGATTATCTCGATCTGGAATTCATTTGGTCCTCACACAAAACAATATAAAGAACTGGAACAAATCGGCGCACTCATGGACTTTATTACCTGGCCGGCTTCCGGTTCTCAAAAATGGCCGCCCAGAATGGATTATCCTTCAGGTGTCCGTGTTTATGATCCTTACAATCCACAGGCCCGGGATATTTACTGGACGTACTTGAACAAAGGCATTTTTTCACTTGGTATGGACGGATGGTGGATGGATTCATCAGAACCGGATCATATGTATTTCAAGCCTTCCGATTTTGACAATCAAACCTGGCTGGGTTCATTCCGCAAAGTACGCAATGCTTTTCCCTTGATGACAGTGGGCGGCTTGTATGATCACCAGCGGTCGGTTACATCCGATAAACGTGTGTTTATCCTCACGCGTTCCGCATTTGCAGGCCAGCAGCGCTACGGTGCCAATACCTGGTCGGGAGACGTGGTGGCATCATGGGACGCACTGAAAAATCAGATATCAGCCGGATTAAACTTTTCACTCTGCGGTAACCCTTACTGGAACAGCGATATCGGCGGATTTTTCCTCTGGGATTTCCCGAAAAAACTGGCTGATGCCGATTACCGTGAACTCTATGCGCGCTGGATGCAGTTCGGCGCTTTGTGTCCAATGATGCGTTCTCACGGAACCGATGCCCCGCGTGAAATTTATCAGTTCGGTCAAAAAGGGGACCGGATTTATAATGCCATTGAGAAGGCCATTCGTCTCCGTTATTGTTTGCTGCCTTATATCTACACAACTTCCTGGGACGTGACGTCCAATCAGTCGACAATGACGCGCGCTCTGGTCATGGATTTTGCCGATGACAAGCAGTCTTTGGATATCAATGACGAATATATGTTCGGCAAGTCAATGCTGGTTTGTCCGGTTACCCGGCCGATGTATTCCAAAGTAATTGTTCAGGGGAAGGATACGACGTGTGTTGAAGACTTCAGCAGGATTAAAAATGAAGAGGTTTATCTGCCTGAAGGTGCGAATTGGATTGATTTCTGGACCGGGGAAAAACAAAGCGGCGGGCAATCCATCACCAAAGCCACGCCGATTGACATCATGCCGCTTTATGTCAAGGCAGGTTCCATTCTTCCCATTGGCCCCAAGGTGCAATACGCCACAGAGAAGAAATGGGATGCGCTTGAAATCCGCGTCTATCCCGGCGCTGACGGTGAGTTTGTTTTATTTGAAGATGAATTCGACAATTACAATTACGAAAAAGGAGTTTATTCCACAATTGCTTTTCACTGGGATGATGCGAAAAAAGAATTGACCATTGGCAAGCGAAAAGGTTCTTTCCCTGGCATGCTTGAAGAGCGAAGATTCAAAATTGTCAAAGTCTCCCCTGAAGCTGACACCGGAGTGGATACTGTGGATAAGTATGATAAAGTAATTACGTATCATGGAAAGAAAATTGAAATAAAATTATAGATCAAACCACTAAATAATGATAGAGCCGGTTAATTTAAAGAACTTTGTATGAGTCATTTATTTGAATCGTGAGAAACTTGGCGATCAACAAACTTAATTTAAAGGGAAATACCATGAAGTTAAAAAAATTATATTTTCTATTTCTGTTTATCGCAGGAATAACGAGTCAAATATCAGCTCAAACTCAAAAACCGACTTTTCAACCCACCTTCGAATCGTTGGAGCAGGTGAATCCGGTTCCCGAATGGTTCAAAGACGCCAAGTTCGGCATCTATTTTCACTGGGGCGTTTACGCTGTTCCGGCATTTGGAAACGAATGGTATCCCCGCAACATGTATATCAAAGGTTCCGTAGAAAATAAACATCATGTTGAAACTTACGGCGATCCATCACAATGGTCGTATGACCACTTCATCACCGGCGATAAAGATAAGCAGGGCAATTTTGTCTGGTTTGCGCCGACGCTCAAGTCACAAGGCGGGCAATTCGATCCTGAAGCATGGGCGCAACTCTTTGCCGATGCGGGCGCTAAATTTGCGGGTCCCGTAGCCGAACACCACGATGGGTTTTCCATGTGGGCCAGCAAGGTCAATCCCTGGAACGCCAAAGATGTGGGGCCGAAGCTGGATCTCGTCGGTTTGCTTACGGACGCCATCCGCAAAAAAAACATGAAAGTCATTCTTTCCATGCACCATGCGTACAACATCACGGGTTTTTACAGTGATGTGCCCAAAACGGACGATCCCAAACTCCAAAAGCTATACGGTCAGCAGGGCAAAGAAAAAAACGAAGCTTTTTGGCTGGCCAAGCATAAAGAAATTATCGACAATTATCAGCCTGATATTATCTGGCAGGATTTCAATCTGCATATTATCTCGCAATCTGTTCTTTTAGAATTTCTGGCATACTATTATAATCAGGCCGCCGAATGGGGCAAATCCGTGGTAGCCACCTATAAAGACGGCCTGAACACCCAATGCGGTGTTCTGGATTATGAGCGTGGCGGCCCGGCGAATATTACCGACAATTACTGGCTCACCGACGATGCTATCAGTTCTTCGAGCTGGTGCTACACCGAGGGAATTGGCTATTATTCTAAAAAACAGATTTTTCATGGATTTTTGGACAGAGTCAGCAAAAACGGGAATCTGCTTCTCAATATTTCACCCAAAGCCGATGGAACGATTCCCCAGGAACAAAAGGATGTGCTGCTTGCCATGGGCGCCTGGCTAAAAAAATATGGCGAAGCCGTGTATGACACCCGCGCATGGGATCAATACGGAGAGGGACCGACAAAAATGGGCTCGGGGCATGGCGTTATGGGCGCACCGAGCGCAGGAACAGCCAAAGACGTTCGTTATACCCGATCTAAAGACAGTACCACCCTTTATGCCATTTTACTCGGCTGGAAAAAAGGCCAGAAAGAAAAAGTTCTCAAAACACTGTCTTCCGACAGAATCGATCTCAGAAATTTGAAATCGGTTGAATTGATCAACGGCAAAGCCGGCGAATATCTGCCATTGACTTTTAAACAAGAAAAAGATGGACTTGTCGTTGATTTGCCGGAACGACCTTTTGGAGAAATGGCTTACGTTCTCAAACTCAGCTTTGACGGTAAAATTTCTTCCCTCGACAAATATGCGGACATTGATTGCACGCCACACTATTATATCACATCCGGCAACAATATGTCCAGCCTGGTCGTCGGTTCAGACCTGACGCTTACAGCAAAAAGAAAAGACCTGGTAAATCAATGGAAGCTGCAATCGTTGGGTAAAGGGTTTTATGGGATTATAAACCGCGAAGACGATCATAAAGGACTGACATGTATTACTGGCGATTCCGGTTATGAACTGGCTGTTACAGAATTCTCCGGAGGGGAGAATCAATTATGGAAAATTGACAATTCTTTTTACGGGGCATACAAAATTTCCAGCAAACCATTTCCTGATTTCGTGTTATCCGTCAATGCGCCGTTTTCAAAAGGAGCACCTGTTGAGATGATCGACCCGGGAACAGCGCCCCCATTTGGTTGGCGTTTTTCAGAAGTTTGTGAAATGAAGCAGGAAGCGTTCAAGCCACACACCGTTCCCGGAATCATTGAACTTGAAGATTTTGATACCGGCTGTCCGGGCGACGCTTACTTTGAGAGAGACGAAGCAAATGCCGGAGGCAAATACCGGTTGAACCAGCCGGTGGACATTGACACATGTTCCGAGGGAGGCTATACGCTGGGCTGGCTGAACAGAGGCGAATGGACCGCCTATACGGTTACGGTTGAAGACTCCAAACCGTATCAGGTTTCTTTTTATATTGCCGCGCCATCTGACAATGCCAAAATACATCTCGAATGCGATGATGTCAATCTCACCGGCAGTATCACGCTCCCCAATACGGCAGGCTATCAAAACTGGGACATTGTCAAAACAACTGTAAAACTGAATGCCGGCCAACATGTGCTGAAGATGGTTGTAGACAGTGCCGGTCTTAATCTGGACAAGATGGTTTTTGGAGAAATAAAATAATGAAACATCTTTGTATTCTATTGGTCATTTTTATGGTGAATGGTTTCAGAGCCGTTGCACAAGAGATTGTTTCACCAGACAAGCATATCAAAGTCGAACTCTGTCATAAGAAATCATCCGAAGACAATGCCAGTCAAATCTATTTTAGAATCCTTTATCAAGAGAAATCAGAGTATGTCGAAGTTTTGCCCAATTCGCCTTTGGGCATCTCCCGTAAAGATCAGCAATTTGTCGATGATCTGATTCTTGTCAAGGAATCGAAGGGAAAAAAGATCCATGATAAATACCAGATGATTCATGGTAAACGATCTGTTTGTGAAAATCTGGGGATCGAAAAAGTCTTCCATTATAAAAACACTGACGACCAGCCGCTGGATGTTGTTTTCAGGGTTTACAATGACGGCGTCGCATTCCGTTATGTGTTTCCCAACCATTCAGATTCACTGGTCAACATAATCAGCGAAGCCACAACCTATGTGTTTCCAGACAGCATCTGCCGGTGGATGCAGTCTTATTCTTCAGCTTACGAAGATTTTTTCCCCTTTACCAAGACAGGGTTGGATGTGAGTCGAAGGAAAACACAGGAATGGGGTTATCCGGCCTTGTTCAAAGTCAATGATCATCCATTATGGGTATTGATATCCGAGGCAAATATCACAGAAAACAATTGCGCTTCCCTCCTCAGTAATCCGGTTGATCTGAACCAATACCATGTGACCTACCCGTCCCCGAGAGATCATTTCCCGCAAACAGGGGCAGTCGCCCGATTGCCCTGGCAGTCGCCATGGCATACGCTGATTGTTGGAAATTTGTCTGACATTGTGGAATCTACGTTGATTACGGATGTCAGCGAGCCTTGTCAACTAAGGGAAACGGACTGGATCAGGCCCGGACCGGTTTCATGGATTTATTGGGCGAACAATCACGGTTCCAAAGATTATCAAAAGGTGGTCGCGTATGTGGATCTGGCGGTGGACATGAATTGGCCTTATGTGCTGATCGATTGGGAATGGGAAGTGATGACCAACGGTGGAAATATAATTGATGCTGTTAATGATGCGAAGAGCAAAGGCATCAAACCGATGATTTGGTATAACTCATGTTCAAGCTGGTCTACTCCCACAACAAACAAAAATTTGGTAACAGCAGAAAAACGAGCTAAGGAATTTGAGTGGCTCAATAAAATCGGCGTATGCGGGATTAAAGTTGATTTCTTTGCCGGCGACCAGCAGGATATGATGAAATATTATATCAATATCCTCAAAGATGCCGCCGAGTATCATCTGATGGTGAACTTTCATGGTGCAACGATTCCGCGCGGTTGGGCTCGGACCTACCCGAATCTGATGACAGTTGAAGCGGTGTACGGAGCCGAATGGTACAACAACAGACCTGCTTTAACCGATAAAGCTGCTGCTCACAACACGACACTTCCGTTTACTCGAAATGTGATTGGCTCAATGGATTACACGCCGGTCACATTTTCAAATTCACAGAATCCGCATATCACATCGTATGGTCACGAATTGGCTTTGTCGGTTGTGTTTGAATCAGGACTGCAGCACTTTGCGGACAGACCATCAGCATATTACGCCTTGCCATCCGAATCCAAGGATTTTTTAAAACAGGTCCCTGTCAGTTGGGATGATACAAAACTCCTTGATGGTTATCCGGGGGAAAAAATCGTAATCGCTCGAAAAAAAGGGGACCAATGGTACATAGCCGGATTAAATGGAAAAGATAAAGCGCAAACATTGGAAATAAGTTTTGACTTTCTTGACAAAGGTAATTATGTTCTGAAGATTATTAAAGACGGAAAGGATGAAAAATCCTTTTTATACAAATCACTGAATGTTAATCAAGAAGATATTATAAAAGTTGATTGTCTTCCAAGAGGCGGTTTCGCATGTATTTTAAAAAAAGCAAAGTAACTGAAATCGGATAAATTATATAAACATACATTCAAAAAATGGTCTCGGTGAAGTGTCTGACAGCTTATTGTACCATAAATATAAATTCGGAACTGAACATTTTCTGCCGGACTGGTGACAGAAAAAATATTATGAATTTGTGGAAAAAACGAAATCGAAAAATGATACTTACAGGAAATAAAAATATAATCTCTCTCTTTTGTTGGATATTCTTTTTGTTTTATACAGACAAATTGATTTCGGGCACATTCGGCCAACTAAAAGGTTATACGGATATTGTTCTGTTCAGGGATACATTTATCGCTGTGGGAACCGACGGACGCATTGATCGCATCTCCAATTCAGGAGAAATCGTTTCTGTTGATCGGTCCAATGCATACAGACTTAACTGTGCTTTCTCAAATGACGGGATAGTATTGGCCGCCGGAAATCATGGTACAATCCTCCACTCATCTGACGGAAGGCTTTTTAATCGCGCAGAATCCCGAACGGATAAGAATATCTATGGAATCACGTCTAAAAATGGAATGATCTTGGCCGGTACAGAGCGTGGAATCATACTGAACTCGAAAGATGGCAAGTCCTGGGGCAGTACACAAACTGAAGCAAAAGGACATGTTTTATCGCTTTCGGCAAATCATTCTTTCTTTATAGGCGTCACCGATTCAGGCGAGATATTAAAATCATTTGATGGCATTCATTGGGATATCCAGGACTATAACAAGGCGTATGCCGGCTACAATGTGCTCTCGATATTTAAAAAGATAGTTGTCACTCCACATACGATTGTCATTATCGGAACGCATGATGACGGGTCGCCTTCCATTCTGTTTTCATCGCTGGGCACCGTCTGGGCTGAGAGATTGCCAGTATATTATGATGATGAGGGCAGGATCAGTTATCTGACAAATAATCTGAATGACATTACATTTGATTCTGACCGGAATCAATTCATCCTTGCGTGCGATAACGGTGAAGTATTCAGCCTGCCCAACTGTACAAAATGCAATAAATTACTAAAATTATCCGGGAGTGACCTGAATGTAATAATTTATATCGACCATCGCATATTGTTCGCAGGTGAAGACTATTCCGTGTTTATTCAGAGATTATAACCTTTCAATGAATGTTGTATAAATCCAGTATTGTTGATCGTTGTCTTATGGTTAAAAATGACAAAGTTTTACATCCGTTTTCTTTTTTTAAAAAAGATGATTTAGTATTTTTTGGCAGTGCAGGATTTATATTAAAATCATTCGCTATTTTGCTGAGATACCATTCATCTGATAGAGAGGAATAATCGCAATGAAAATAAAAATGATTGGTCTCACTATTTTAATTTTCAGCTTTTGTGCAATTATCGCCTTCGTGCCCGGCAATGAGATAGCAAAAAAGCCGATTTATCTGAATACAGCCTATTCGTTTAAGGAGAGAGCTGCCGACCTGATTTCCAGAATGACACCCGAGGAAAAGCAAAGTCAATTGGGCAATACAATGCCTCCTATTCCGCGTTTAAGAGTGAATCATTACGATTTCTGGGGTGAAGCGCTTCATGGAATTCTGGGCAGAAATAACAACAGCGGAATGACAGCAACGTCCTTCCCCAACAGTGTTGCAGCAGGATCGACCTGGGATCCCGAATTGATAAAGCGAGAAACTTCAGTCATTGCTGATGAGGCACGAGGTTTTAACCACGATCTCATTTTTACCCTGACATACTGGTCTCCTGTGATTGAACCGGCCAGAGATCCGAGATGGGGAAGAACAGCCGAAACATTTGGAGAAGATCCTTTCCTTGTTTCACAAATTGGTAAAGGATTTATTCAGGGATTAATGGGCGACGATCCAACTTATCTTAAAGCTGTCCCCTGCGGAAAACATTATTTTGCGAACAATACCGAGTTTAACCGCCATACCGGGAGTGCCGATATGGATGCCAGGGACATGAGGGAATATTACCTCGTACCTTACCGAACCTTGATACGGGAGTATAATCTTCCGGCTATCATGACAGCCTACAGCGCTGTAAATGGCATACCCGTCTCGGCAAGCAAATTCCTGGTTGATACGATCGCCAGAAAAACATATGGTTTGGATGGATATGTTACAGGAGACTGCGGTGCAATCGATGATATGGTCAGAGGACATCACTATGCCGAAAACAATGAAGAAGCGGCTGCAATGGGAATAAAAACAGGAGTTGACACGGATTGCGGAGGGATTTATCAGGCATATACATTGACGGCCCTGGAACAAGGACTGCTTACTGAAGGAGATATCGATAAAGCTCTGGTGAATATTTTTGCCATAAGAATGCGGATTGGTGAGTTTGATCCGCAGAACACCGTTCCTTATGCCGGAATTAAACCGAGCATTATCAATGATCCATCTCACAATGACATTGCTGTTGAAGTGGCAATCAAGACCCCTGTACTTCTGAAAAATAATGTGGTTGGCAATACCGGCAGAAAAGCATTGCCGCTCAATGCAAGCCTCATTAAAAAAATAGCGGTTTTGGGTCCCCAGGCAGACAAAATTGAATTAGGGGATTATTCAGGTGAAGTTGAGCCTTCCCTTAAAATCACGCCACTGGCAGGCATCCAAAATTACATTAAGCAACACGGACTTCAGACAGAAGTCGTGTTCAGATCCGGTGGCAACACCGAAAGAAAAAATGATTTCTTTAGGCTTATTAATTTTTCTACTGCAGAAAAGAATGGCACGGTAAAAGAATATGACGCCACAAAATATGATGATTCTGTAAAAGGTTTGATTAGGTCGGAAAGATTTGGACGACACTCCCTAAGAGGAATCAAGGAAGGGGACTGGATTGCCTTTAACAACATTGATATCACAGATCTTGATTCCATAAAATTCAACATGAATGTTTTTGTCAGCGGGGGATCAATTGAAGTCAGGGTCGGTTCGGCAACGGGCAATATTCTTTGCACACAAAAAATTAAAAGTGACCAGGCAGGGGGATTCAGAGCATTCAGAACTATCGTCACTGTTCCGGCAAAAATTAACACTTTAGGGATGACCGGTCCTCAAACCCTTTTTCTTATTTTCCGTGAACCGGAGGCACCTGCCATAGATAAAGAGACACTTGACATGGCGGCTTCCGTCGACGCTGCAGTTATTTTTGTAGGCACCGATCAAAGTACGGGAAGGGAAGAATCTGACAGGTTTTCTCTGGTATTGCCGGGGAATCAGGTTGATTTGATCAAAGCTGTTGCTGCTGTTAATCCTTATACCGTTGTCGTCATGCAGACCATGGGAATGGTGGAGGTGGAAAAAATTAAAAATGATGCAAATATCCCTGGCATACTGTGGACCGGATATAATGGCCAGGCGCAGGGAAAAGCCATGGCGAAAATTTTATTTGGCGAAGTCAATCCCGGAGGAAAACTGAATGTCACCTGGCATAAGTCGGTTGACGATCTTCCCGATTTTAATGATTATGCCCTACGGGGTGAAGCAGGAAAAAATGGACGGACATATTGGTACTTTGATAAGGATGTTTCTTACGAATTCGGTTTTGGTCTTTCATATACCAATTTTGAGTACAGTAATTTCTGCATTGATAAAAATCGCATAACACCAAACGATTTGGTGACCGTTCATGTTGATGTGAAAAACACTGGAAAGGTTGATGGAGATGAGGTTGTACAGGTATACGTTAAAACGCCAGATAGTCCGGCATCATTGCAAAGACCTATCAAGAGGCTGAAAGGATTCAAGCGAGTCACAATTCCCGCAGGACAGATAAAAACGGTTTCAATTGATATTGACTGCTCCGATCTGTGGTTCTGGGATTCAGAAAATAATAAAATAACTTTTGATCAGGGCAAATACATATTTGAGGTAGGCGCATCCTCCAGGGACATCAGGGGACAGGTTGTAGCAAAGATGAAAGGCAAATACAAACCGGTATTAAAAACGGTTGTCGCTGAATGTGGCAAAGTTGTATTCAGACCGGGCGATACTGCACAAACATATGTAACGGCGTCGTTATCAGACGACAGTTTCATCGATATAAACAAAGCCGGGATCACTTTTAAAAGCAATAATCCTGCTGTAGCGATTGTTGATAATAATGGAAGGATTACGGCCAAAGGTGTCGGCGTTGCCTTGATATTTGCGAATGTCTCAGTGAATGGAAAAACAGTTTCAAGCAGTTATCCGCTGAAGGTCATGCCTGATCTGAATCCCAAATCAATTACGGTTGGCGGGAAAAACATTCAGGATTTCAATAAAGAAGTCAAGGCGTACAGTTATCTTTTGAATAACAATTCAAAAATTCCTGTGGTCAAAGCGTCAGCAGAAAGCAACAATATCACGGTTGATATTGCACAGGCGGAACGTATACCCGGAACCGCTGTTGTTCAGTTTATAGACAACATCACTCTTGAAAAGAATGTTTATTATATCAATTTCGATGTAAATTCGGCAAGCGATGACTTCAATAATCTCTCCTTATACCAAAAGTGGGAATGGCTCAGAGAAAATCAGACAGCACACAGCCTTTCCAGGAAACCGGGCTGGCTTACCATCACCAGTGAAGCAGGGGATGTTTCCGAAGCCACGAACAATGCCAGGAACATTCTGCTTCAGAGTGCAAACAGCGACTGGATCATTGAAACGAAACTGATTTGTTCCAGAATTCCATCTCAACCGGAAAATGCGGGAATACTGGTTTATGAGAATGATGATAATTTTGTAAAGTTGGTGTTCAGGGCTGTTATTAAAAGAACCAGGTTTGGCAGGCCAAATGAGGCGCAATTGCAACCGGGAACAATCGACCTGATAATTGAAGAAAATGGCATTGCGAAATCTATCGCCTCCTTCAATCTCAGAAACGAGATAACCGGTAAGAATCCGTTATTTCTTAAACTTGAGAAAAAAGGCAACATTTACACGGCGCACTATTCACTGGATGGAGAAAAATTTGAAATACTTGGCACTGCTGATATTTTACTGAAAGACATCAGGACAGGATTCATTGTGTGCGACGGAATTGTCACGCAAAACATGAAAAGCACGTTTTGGTTCGATCCCGACACCACCAAACCGGACACACCATTTGACGTTTCATTCGATTATTTCCACATCACAAATGGCGGACTGCGGCAGCGTGAAAAGATTATACTACCTGGTAATTTGGACAATTCATTATAGAATGTCTGTGTCAAACGAGGAGTACTTATCGATGGATTTCCAAGGAGTTTATCAATGTTAAGTAAATCCATACGGCTTATATTTTATTTGGAAATTTCAATAGTATGCACCCTGCACGGTGATCATGTTCAGCTGGGGAAACTTCAAACAGATGCTGTTGTGTCCTTTGTGTGCAGTACGGATGGAGAATGGGGGCTTGAAGTTAAAGGAGGAGCCGCCCCGTTATTGATGCAGGATAAGCCGGTTCAAATTGAAGTCTTCCAAAGCGAAGACACTATCGAAACAATTTCAGCCGGCTATAACACAATCAAGCAAGATAATACGGACATCTATGCCAGTACGCAAATTAAGTACCGCGAAGACATTGTGTTTGATATCCGTGATGTGTGGACTCTTGATGGAGCAATTATTTCTGTGAGCAGAACAGTTGATGTCACCGGTGATGCTCCGGGTGGATTCAACTCTTCCGTCAGATTCGTGATGGATACTTGCGTAATCTGGTCTGATGTGCGTTTTTTGGCTCCGGGTGCTTTGTACGGTGACCCTGCTTACAATGGCAAGCGTTCACCCGGCGGTACATTCAGTAATGCAGCAAAGCGATATATAATGCGCGAGGATATTCTCCCGGCCCCCCTGTTTGCACTTTCTTTTGGCAATGGCGCCTCGGTGACAATGCTCAATCCTGCCCCATCTGGTGAATCGACAGTCGAAGAGACGAAACTCATCCACAATGTGATGACCGATGTCAGATTTCAATTTGGCGTGTTAGGAAGCTGGCAGTCCGATGCTGGGCCGATCGAGTTCGGTTTCCAGTTTCCAGGTACGACAAGTGTATACGCCTACAGGCCTGATGCTCCGATGGAAGCGCGCTGGATTCGTCGTTATCATCCGATTAATGACGGATTTACACAAACCTATAAAGTGAATTTCCGTTTCGGCACTGAAGAATCATTTTTGGAAGTTATTCGCAACACCTGGCGCTGGGCCTGGACCACTTTACAACCGGCTGTTCAGCCCATCGATGTCGAACAAATGCGTCGTGTGCTGACGGATCATCTGTTTGCACAGGCCACGACCATTGACGGTCGTTCAGGGATTCCTTTTGCAGTCGCCACATTTGATACAAGCGCTCCGCAATGGAATTGGACAATGACGGCTATGGGTTTTGTAAGTAAAAACATTGAATGTGCTGATCATTTTCTGCGTGAAGGTGATCGAGATGGCAGCACGCGTGGCCAAAATATGAGGAAAACCGGTCTTTCTATAATTTCATCAATGATACAGGCTCTTCATGATATACCGCTTCCGGCTACGGGTTACGATCTGGCTACAGGAAAACCGTGGACCGGCGACCGTCAGGAATGGCTGGCACCCTGGCTGCGGAATGCAACGGAAGGCATGCGGGTTTTAATGCAAGCTTACCGGCGTGAACGCAATCTGGGCCGCTCCCACCCGCAATGGATTTACTGGATTAAATCCTATGTGGACTGGCTGCTTTTGCAGCAAAGGGAGGATGGCTCTTTCCCGCGGCGCTGGATACCCGGAAGCAGCGAAGTTGCCGAGCAAACTGGATCCACAAGCTATTGCCCGGTGCCCCTCCTCATTCTTATGACTGACGAGACAGGCGATCCAAAGTATAAGCAGGCAGCAATTCGTGCAGGAGAATATGTTTGGGAAAACTGGACAAGTAAGGGCCTTTTTGTCGGCGGAACCAGCGATAATCCGAATATTACCGACAAGGAAGCCGGGATGCTGAGTCTGGAAGCTTATCTGAGTCTCTATGAGGCAACCGGCGAAAATAAATGGCTGGAACACGCCAAAGTCGCAGCGGATTATACTGAAAGCTGGATCTGGATTTGGAATCTGCCCATGCCAGTCGATGCCTGTGACGCACAACTTCACTGGAAGAAAGGTGTACCGACCATTGGACTTCAGGGTATAAACGCCCGCGGTCCTGGTGGTGTCGATGAATACATGGATTGGTCAGCTCCATCATATGCAAAACTGTATCTGTATACCAAAGACCAGCATTATCTTGATGTTGCCCGGATCCTTCTGCATGCAACCAAATCCATGGTTGCTTTGCCAGGTCGTCAATACGATATGAGGGGTATCGGGTGGCAACAGGAACACTGGCGTCTGGGGCCCGGCAGGAATGGTCGCGGCGTTGGAGGACATCGTTTCTGGTTGCCTTGGATCTCATCCAATCACCTGTATAGTATTAACGGCTTAGAAGAGCTGGATGCGCGGCTGTTTGAACAGTTGAGCAAAGGAAGATAAAACTAACGTATTCGGAAATCCATGTCAATGTTAAAGAATTAATCTATTATTGGAGATTATCCGCATGAAGAAAGTCGTGTGTCTTATTGCAATGCTGCTTGTCTTTACTTTAATACAATCCACCACAGCCCTGGCAAAAAACAAAAAGCAAGCGGAAGAAAAAGAACGACTTGTTCCGGGAGAACAGGCGCCTCTTGCCGATCCGGGACAGAACAGTTTCGGAAGGATTCGTAATGTCGGTACAGTGAAACACAAAAGATCACCATGGTCTTCACGTCCTGAGCCAAAAATCCAGACAGTTTCACTGGATGCAATATCCATGAGCGATCCTTTTATTTTTCCCGATAAAAAATCAAAAACATATTATCTGACCGGCACAGGCGGCCGATTGTATAAAAGTAAAGACCTGAAAATGTGGACAGGCCCTTACAAAATTATTGACCTTTCAGGAACCTGGATGGACAGTCTTTGGGTTGCAGCAGCCGAAATTCACCAATTCGGGGATAAATATTACCTGGCCGGTACCTGGAGCGATCACACAACGCTGATCGAGGCTGTTCCACGACGATATAATGTGCCCCGCAACCAAACTCAACTTCTGGTTGCCGATTCGCCTGAAGGGCCTTATAAGCCTCTGGTTGCCGAATATGACTTTTGCCTTGGTCCCGAAGACTGGGATATCATCGATGGCACACTGTATCAGGAAAATGACACAACATACATGGTATTTGTTCATGAGTGGACACAACTCATAGACGGAACCATGGATTACATGCCGCTTACAAAGGATCTGACGCATCGGACTGCGGAACCGACCACTATCTTCCGAGCCAGTGAGGCTGCATGGTCCAAAGAGATGAACAGCATCGGTGAAGCCACCTTCGGCATGAAGATGCCGGGATGGGTCACTGACGGACCGCAGCTGTTCCGGACACAAACGGGTCAGCTGGGCATGCTGTGGTCAAGCTGGGGCAAGTACCGGTATGCGCAGGGCGTGGCCTATTCCGAATCCGGAAGCATCAAAGGCCCCTGGATTCAGGAACCTGATGTTTTTAAAGGGGATAATTCAGGGCATGGCATGTTGTTTACCACATTCGAAGAAAAACGGTTGTTCATCATCCACCATGCCGAAGAAAGAGGGCGGCGCAAGCCGCAGCTCTATGAGGTGGATGACTCCGGGGACAAACTGGTGCTTGGGCCGAGATATTATCCATAATTATACCTAGAGATACTTTACAAAGAAAACTTTTAAAAATTACTTTATCAAGAGGGGAATTATACATATGAAGAATGTGACCATTTTTATTGTACTTTTCATTCTGCTCGCTGCCGGGTGCGGTAACAAACCGGTTTCCTCACTCGTGAAAGTAGAAGGCGGACTGGTGCAGGGAACAACTGAAAACGGATTAACGGTTTTTAAAGGAATCCCGTTTGCCGCACCGCCTGTCGGAGACCTTCGCTGGAAAGCGCCTCAACCTGTTGCCCGGTGGGATACAGTTATTCAGGCAGATACATTCGGTCCTGATCCGGTACAGGCCTGGGGTGATCCTGAGGGTAAAAGTGAAGACTGCCTTTACCTGAATGTCTGGACGCCGGCCAAGTTTACCAACGACCGTATTCCCGTGCTGGTCTGGATTTATGGAGGCGGATTTAACGGCGGAGCCACTTCCTATTACAATGGTGAACATCTTTCCAGAAAGGGTGTTGTCCTGGTCAGTATCGCCTATCGTGTCGGGCAACTCGGATTTATGGCGCATCCGGAATTGAGTGCCGAGAGC
>Ga0272442_10002813_pt1 | contig 24837 bp, 14 predicted proteins | sample SSMForm2O_FD_200262 | JGI IMG/M metagenome (GOLD analysis project Ga0272442, IMG submission 200262) | Marine sediment archaeal communities from Little Sippewissett salt marsh, Falmouth, MA, United States - SSM-Form-2O | ecosystem: Environmental > Aquatic > Marine > Wetlands > Sediment ... | reverse complement strand
CCCGGCGACCGGCGAATTCGCATCTCCAGCAATATGGAGCTGTACTGGGACCGGATCTTCATGGCCCCCGTCCTTGAGGACGCCGACCTGAACGTCCGGGAAACCGCCGTCGAACATGCGGACCTGCATTTTTTGGGTTATCCGAAGGAATATTCTCCCGACGGGCGGCATCCGAATCTGTACGACTACAGCAACGTGGACAGAGCCATTCCATGGAAGATCATGAAAGGCCACTACACCCGCTACGGCGAGGTGACGGAGCTTCTGGAGGCGCCGGACGATTGTTACGTCATCATGGGGCGCGGCGAGGAGGTCACGTTACGCTTTTCCGCCGATGCTTTCGGGCCGACGCCGGAGGGATACCGACGTTCGTTTATTCTCAAAACCGACTCCTTCTGCAAGGACATGGACCTGTACTCGGCCTATCCGGATACCGTCGAGCCGCTTCCATTTCACGCCATGAGCACGTATCCCTTCGGGACGGATGAAAAGTATCCCGACGATGAAAAACGAAGGGCATACCGAAAGCGGTTTAATACCCGGCGGGTAGGCGACACCGGGAAATAGCTCCACATTTTACAAGTTCCTCGATTATCGAGGGTGGCAGCCTCAAGCGCAGCTTGGGGATGGCTTCTGTCTGATATACCATCCCCAAAGCCTTTGGCTTTGAGGCGGCCATCCATCGCGGGAAATCTCCGGAGTGGGAAGCATCTTGTGCTAAAGCAGCATATCTGATACGATCAAAATGCCGATATAGAGCATAAGGCGCTCCGGGGAGGGCCAGTAAGCAATGGCCGAGTTTATTTGTATGGATCAGCATAAAATAACTAAGGAATGGCAAAAGAGAGATATCAGGAATATCGGGCCTTTTACAACGACTCGATTCATCCATATCACGAGAGTGTTTGTCGCCGCGATGATTGTCTATGCGTCCTATTGCAGTTTCTTTGCGCCGGTTTTACCATCGTGCGCACAAGCGCAGCAACAAATTGAAACAGATCCGAATTCAATCGCTTCAATGCATGAAGCGGAACGAGAAATCACCGCCCTGAAACAAGAGGAAATGGAGCTGGCCGAAGGGATCATGAGGACCTTTCCCGATAATGCGAACGCGTTCGTATTGATGGGTAATGTGCTGGAACGCCATGGGGAGGCGGTTCAGGCCATCGAATTCTTCGAAAAGGCATTGGAGCGGGATCCCAATCGGCCGAGCGTGTACGAGAGCATCGGGTGGTTTTATCTGCACAAGGGCCAATATGCCGAAGCGATCAAGCACTGGCAAAAGGCCCTGGCGATCCATCCCAATTCACCCGGCATCCATAACAACATCGCCCGAGCGCTGATGGGATTAGACCGGCAAAGTGACGCCATCGAAGCATTAGAGAAGGACATCCGAATTTCTCCCCGGGCCGCCACGAGTCATTTTCTGCTCGGGCAACTCTATCTCAAGCGTGAGGAGTATGAGAAAGCAAAGGAACATTACGAAAAGGCCATTGCTATTGAACCCAACCATACCAATGCCTATTACGGCCTGTTCACCTTGCATTCGAGATTGAAGGATAAAGCGAAAGCCCGGGACTACATGGCGACGTTCAGGAAGCTCAAAACCGAGGACATGAAGGTTCTCAAGGACCGTAATAATGCCTTGGACGATCTGGTCAAGATGCGTCAAGGCGCCGCTCAAACCTACATGCTCGCCGGACAAATGTACGGAGCCAAAAGGGACATCCAACGCGTCGAAAAGCTCCTGAACAGAGCCGCCGCGCTCGATCCGAATAACACGACATGCCTCCATCGACTGGCCTATCTGTATGTGACGGGCAACCGCGTCAATGAAGCTCTTCAGCTTTACAAAACCATTGGCGAAACGGACCCCACAGACTCGCTCTGTTACTTGAACATTGGGCTTCTTTCGGCTCGTATAAAGAAATTCGCCGATGCGGAGGAAGCCTTCCGAAAAGTCATCGAGCGGGCGCCGAAGGCATCGAACGGCTATCGCGAGCTGGCCCGGCTTTACCTGACAACGAAGAGAAATTTACCCCAGGCCCGGGAGCTGGCAAAAAAAGCGGCGGCCCTGGAACCGGTCGCCGTGAACTACTTTGTTTTAAGCTGGGCCTGTGACGTCAACGGTGATTCGGAAAACGCCCTTCAAGCCATCACGCGCGCCATGGAATTAGATCCCGGCAATCAACAATACAAAAACGTCTATGAACATATCAAAAATAAAAAATAATACGATAGATGATACCGAATCTCGAAAACCTCAGCACAACATCGAACAATGGCTCTTTGTTGTGCTGATCTCTTTATGCGTCGGTCTCGAAACACGCGCGAACCACCCGGTTCTGCTTCGAGATGTCACCCAAGAAACGGGCATCACCTTCAAACACACCGACGGCGGGTCCGGCCGGCGCTATATCATGGAGACGGTCAGCGCGGGACTGGCGCTGTTCGATTACGACGGTGACGGGGACATCGATATCTACTTCCTCAGCGGCGCGCCGCTCAAGGGGACTGAGGCCGAACCCCTCCCGCGAAACGCGCTGTATCGCAACGAAGGCAACTGGACGTTCACGGACGTCACGGACCCAGCCGGCGTCGGGGATCCCGGCTACGGCCTCGGCGTGACCGCCGGCGATTACGACAACGACGGGGATCCCGATCTTTACCTGAACAACTACGGTCCCAACGTCCTCTACCGCAACAACGGGGACGGCACGTTCACCGACGTGTCGAAGGAAGCCGGGGTGGACAACGGATTTCAGGTGGGAGCAGGAACCTGCTTTCTGGATATGGACAAGGACGGCGATTTGGACCTTTACGTTTCGATCTACCTCGATTTTTCGTACGACAAACACGTCCTGACCTCCAGCCGGGGGTACCCCGTGTATGCCAATCCCCGCTTTTTCAAGCCCATGCCCGACACCCTGTACCGCAACAACGGCGACGGCACGTTCACCGACGTCAGCGAGGCCTCCGGCGTGGGTAAGCACGCCGGCTGGGGTATGGGCATCGTATGCGGCGACTACAATAACGATGGCGACACGGACGTCTTCATTGGAAACGACGTCGGCGAAAATTTCCTTTTCGACAACGACGGCACGGGCACATTCGAAGAAATCGGACTGATGACCGGCACCGCCTACGATCTCCAGGGGGACGAGCAAGGGAGTATGGGCGTCGATTGCGGCGACTATGACAACGACGGATTCCTCGATTTCTACGTGACGTCCTATCAGGGCCAGTTGGCCACCCTCTATCGAAACCTGGGCAATGACATGTTCGAGGATGTCACGCTATCGACCGGCGCGGGCGCCGGCACCCTGCCGCACGTGACGTGGGGCAACAGCTTCGTCGATTTCGACAACGACGGCGACCGCGATATTTTTATCGCGTGCGGCCACCTCCAGGACAACGTCGAAGCCTTTGACGACACCACCTCCTATTGGGCGCGAAACATCCTCCTGATGAACACCGGTGACGGAACGTTCACCGACGTCTCGAACAACAGCGGCGACGGCATGAAGGTCCGGTTGAGCAGCCGGGGAGCGGGCTTCGACGACTTGGACAACGACGGGGATATGGACGTGGTTATACTGAATTCCCGCTGCGGACCGACGCTATTGAGAAACGACTCGCCTTCCAAAAACCATTGGCTGCAGATTCGTTTGCGGGGCGTGAAAACGAACCGGGATGGAATCGGAGCGCACGTCAAAGTAACGGCGGGCGATCTGTCCCTTTTGGATGAAGTGCACAGCGGCCGCGGATATCAGAGCCATTACGGCATGCGGCTGCACTTCGGTTTGGGAAATCGCGATAAGGTGGATCGTATCGAGGTCCGCTGGATCGGCGGCGGCACAGAAGTCTTTGAAAATGTCCCCGCGGACCGACTCGTGACGCTTGTCGAGGGCGAGGGACACAGGTAGGGTGCGCATTGCCCACCGTTTCGTATTATGCCGAGGCCGACCGGTCGAGAGTTGGCTCCAAGCGAATCCCATGTGATATCTCCCGATACGCCTCGCCAGCCGGATAGATCCCGTACCGCATCGCCGATGCGCGCCCGATTAAGCCCGGCTGTGCGTATCGCCGCGATCAGCAGATGGATGGCGTCGTAGGTATGTGCGGCGAGATAATCGGGGCGTCTTCCATATCGAGAAGTGAATTTTTTCTCAAAACGATCCGTTCTCTTGCCGGAGGTATAGAGCAATGGGAAGACGATGCCGTCGGCGGCTTTGCCTGCGGTTTGAAGAAAACGCCGACGCCCCATATGGGGACCGCCGAAAATACGGCCCTTGAATCCCTTGTCTCGTATTGAACCAATCAATTGTGCGCTCCGGCGCGCATCGGCGATCACGACAAAAGTCTGCGCCCCGGCGTCGATCATCTTCTCCACAAGCGCAGCATCCTCCTTTTGTTTGGGATTGAATTCGAGGTGGAAGGAAGGCACCAGCTTTCTCCGGGTCAAAGATTTGGTCAGCTCGCGGGTGAAAAGGTGAGAATCATGGTCCACGGCCGATACCAGAGCAAAGGTATTTTGCCCGACGTGCGAGGCGATGGCCTGCGCCAGGATCGGCGCCTGCAAATGATCGCCGGGCAGACACGAAAACATCCAGGGGACATTGACCAGATTTACCGTTTTGTCCGTGCTGCCGGGGCTGAGCAAAGCAAGGCGGGCCTTCGCGACAACCTGCTCGGCCAGATGCGTCGAGGGCCCGTCGATCCCGCCGATGATGGCCCAAACCCTGTGCGAGTACACCATGCGTGTGACGGCCGTGACGCCCGAGCCCCAGGGATTGTCCGACCACTCCGCCACCAGCCGAAACGGCAAACCTTTATATCCTCCCGCCCGGTTCGCCTCTTCGATAGCCAGAGACGCCGCACACCACATGTCCCCGCCTTCGGGATCGGACTCTTTTGAAGGCCCGAAGTAACCGATCCGCACGTCGTTGACGTCGATGGGACCAGACGCCTCGCGTCCCGGGCCCGAGTAATTCGTTTGATGGCTCCGCGCGTTGAAATACGGTGCGCAGGACGCGTGTTTGGGGGAATTCTCGTGCCCCGCCCAAATCATGCCGGACAAGGTGAGAAGCATTAAGATTATTTTAGAGGTTTTATCCATCCGTCGTCACTTGAGTATCTCTTTTGAGGTTGAGCCGGCTTGGCCGGTGGCCACCGGTCGGCGGACCTCGTCCCGGCGAGGAACAATGTTTCGCGGTATCTGGAGGTCTTCTCTGGAGTAGAAAATCCAACGGCCGTTTTCGCGTTTCGCCAGATACACGTCACCCACGTCGTCGAGGCACGCGCTGAGCCTGACATCTCCCGTGACGCCCTTCCAGGGCCGTGCTCGGTGGGCCAGGACATCGCGGATTTTGGCCCGGTTCAGTCCCGCCACCTGAACGGCCCAGATTAGCATGTTCATGCCGTCATACGCATGCGCGGCGAAGGTTTCGGGATCTTCGCCGAAACGTTCGCAAAAGGCTCTGCGAAAGGCATCGAGTTTCCCGCCCGTTCGGGTCGGATTCCAGGGGTAGGTGCAGACGACGCCTTCGGCATTCGGCCCGGCGATGTCCACGAATTCGTCTGAGAGACAACGGTCACAGGCAAAGTATGGCTGTTCCATGCCCATCGTCCGCATCTGGTTCAGGATCCGGGCGCCCTCCGAGGCGTCGCCCCAGTGAACCACGGCCTCGACGTTGGCTTCTTTGATCCGCTCTAATTGCAGGGAGAAATCCTCGAGTCCCAGATCATAGGCCATCTCCAGGATGATGGGGCAACCCAAACGCCGGCTCCCGTCCCGGACCTCGCGCACGCCGAACCGCCCGTAGCGGTTGCTGGATCGCATGATGGCCACCCTTTTATACTTACGCTCGCGATAGAGATAATCCACCAGCAGGTACCCCTGTTGCCGGTCGTCGCTGATGCAGCGGAAGACCCAGGGGATATTCGTCTCGATGAACGTAGGATCCGTGTCGCCGGAATTCATCATGACCACTTCGGCCTTGAGCGCCACGCGGATGGCGATGTGGCTGTTGGCGCCGTCGATGGTGCCGAGGATCGCCCAGACTTTGTCCTTGTAAGCCATCTTGACGATTTCATTGCCGGAGGCGCCCCAGAGCCCGTTGTCGTTGCTGATGACTAGCTCGAAGGGAATCTTCCGCTTGAGATAGCCCCCTTTGGCGTTGGCCTCTTCGATAGCGAGCCGCGCGCCCTGAAGCATCTTTATCCCCAGCGGCTCCTCGTGGCTTTTACCACCCGTCGCGACCGAGACGGTGGACATAATCGGGCCGATGAAGCCAAGCTTGACGGTTTCAATATTCTCCGGCTCGGGGATGGCCCGGCCAGGCCCGGTGTATTCCATTTGAAGCAGGAAGTGTTCCTTATACGGCTCGACATGCCGGAAGGGCTCGAATTCCTGGGTAGTTTTTGCGTAGTCCTCATCCTCCCGTAAACCGAGGTTGGGCACTTCATAAGCGCTGACGGCATTGATCTTCTCAAGAACCTCGCGCGTCTCAGCATCAACCTCAATAGACGGTTCGGAACGGTCCGCCATTCGTTTTTTCACACTGACACACGAGAAAGCCCCCAGCATCAGAATCGAATACAGTATCATCATATATCGTCTCATCGCTCTATCTCCTCATCACACACATACCTTTGTAACTTACCTCAATCCTTCGTAATATCCGGAACCCTTGGCCCAGCCGACGCCTTTTGATGTCCCGATCCATACGTCATCGCCGTCGAATTCCACCCACAGGGCGTAATTGTGGGGAATGCACTTCGGCATATCGACGGCTTTAAGTGTCTCCTGGCCCCGGCTAACGACTGCTTTGCCTCTGTGCGTGTTCGGATCCATCGTGTAGGTAATCCACGTATCCGTCTCGAAGTCGGCCACGACGCCCAGGCCCTTGTCGGTTGCGAACCACGCTTCATCGGCGTGACGACCCTGCACGGCGTTGCCGAAGTCGCTGGGCAGGCCGGTTTCATGGGCGTAGTACCCTCGCCAGTGCCGGCCGTCGTAGCGGCACATCCCAAAGTATGACGAGACCCAGAGAATCCCGTCGATGAAGCTGACCCCGGTTGTAATGACGTGAACGACCCCGTCGTCGCGGTAGAGATCGATTTCCATCTCGCCATCGGGATCGAGATAATCCTTCCAGCGCTCCGTCGCCACGTCGAACTCCAGCACGCCGCTGCCCCAGATGCCGAGATAAACCTTTCCATCATTATAACAGACGCCGTAGTTCCAAATCTCTTCCATCGGCGCGTTCTTTTCCGTGTAGATCGTCCATTCGCCGGAAATCGTGTTGTACCGGCTCGCTCCGGCGGTCGTCGCGGCCCAGATATTGTCATTCTCGACGGCCACCCCATAGACGACGTCGTTGACCAGGCCGCTGTTGAGCTGGTGCCAGTGGTCAAACCGCCCGCCGCTAAAGCGCGCCAGCCCGCCGCCGAAGAGTCCAATCCAAAGCTCCCCGGTCTTCGGGTTGTGGTCGAGCGCCGAGACCACACGCCAGGGAAGGCCGTCCTTTTCATTCCAGCTCTTAATCTTCCCGGTGCGCTTGTCGATACAGGCCAGCCCGTCCTCGGTACCGACCCATACCATGTCATCCGTCGCCTCGACCGCGAAAACATGATCGTTCGGAAGGCCGTCTTTGGTTGTAAAATGTTTCCAATCCGTATAGATGTAGGGAAGGTTTTGAACTTCTTTGGAAGTCGAATCGGTCGAGTCGCCGGCCTGACAAGGAATTGTTCCAACAAGCCATAACAACCACACAACTCCCAAAAGCATCATAATATGCTTCATGTTCACTCCTCTACGATGGCATTTTGTAGGACGGGCAACTCGTTTGCCCATGCGGTTCATTATAAAAAAAATATCAGCATGGGTAGAAAATCTGCCCATCCTACAATTTTACAATGTTTTGATATATTCGATCAAGTCATTCAACTGGTCCTTCGTCATATCGTTCGTCACGCCGTGCTGGTCATCGGGATTGTACCTCGTCCAGATTTCCTCGAGCGTCTCTGCAATACCGTTGTGCAAATACGGCGCCGAGTCGTAAATATTGTTCAGGTGCGGCGTGTCAAAATCCGATTCGCGATCGATCCAATTTTTTGTTCCGATGTCGTGACGCTGTCGGTCTGTAAACAGCGGCGGAAAATGGCACGTCATGCACCGATTCTCTTTCGGGATAGCCCGGCCGTCGTTGGTCATCGTTCTCTCGAACATGGTCTTGCCGCGCCGCTGCGCATCGGTCAGCTCCGCCCCCAGGGGACGGTACCGATTCGGCGGGCGGGGTATGGTGCAAATGTAGTTATCCAGCGCGGATAGCTCTTCGGGTGTAAACGGCTGGATGCGGGTAAAAAAGACGGCCAGTCGCGGCCCGCACTGCCTTTGAAGGCTTGGATTGGTCCCTTCCCATTTGAACGGGGCCGTATCGAGAATCCCGCGGAGGGTGCGGTTATCCACCGGGCTGATGCCTATCCCGTCCGGCTCGATATCGTACGTCAAGCCATCAATGTGCCCGTCGGGATGGCATGAGTGACAAGAGAACTGGCGATGAAAGGTGATGTCGGCGCTGTGGAATAAACGTTCGCCGAAGCGCACTTTCGTAATGACCCTGGGCCCTCCGAGATCGATCCGCGCGACGGCTTCAAGCTTGTCGAGATCGATGGCCGTCAACGAATCATCGAGGGCATTGGCCGCAAAGGCCGTTTTCCCATCCGGTGAGATAAGAATCCCGCGCGGGCTGTTTTTCGTCGGGATATGGGCGATGATGAATTCCGTCGGCTTGCCCAGATGATTTGGAAACACGCGTTCGCGCTGGCGGTCGGTCGCCTCTTGCAGCATGGAGATAAGCTTCGGGACGTCCACGACGGCGATGCGGTCCGAGCCGGAGCTGGTCACCAGCGCCAACTTGCCGTCGGGCGTTATCGCAACGTCGGCCGGATCGGGAAAACACATGCCGGGCTCATCGAGGAGCACCTGATCCACGCGGCCGTCCTTCCATACGACGCCGAGCCCGTTCGTGATGGTCCATCCCTGTAGCAAGCGTGTCATCGGGACGAGATTCTTCGTACGATTGAGGGTAATCAGAGCAAAGTCTCCGCTCGGATGCCAGTCCACGCCCTGCAGAAGATTCGCCGCCGGAACAATGAAACGGTCTCGTACAACGGCGCGGGCCGTTTCGATCACCGTGATCTCAGAGACCGACGGCGTCCGGAAGTCAACGAATCGCGAGAGGTTATTGGTGATATAGATCAAAGCGTCATCGGGAGAGCGCGACAACGACCACGGGCTGCGACTGGCACTTATTCGCTTCAACTCTTCCAATGACGACGTGTCAATCACAGAGATACTGTCCGCTGAGGTATTAAGGACATAGAGATGCCTTCCTAAAGCATCCGTTAGGACGCCGTGCGGTTCGTCGCCCACGTCGATCGTGGCGACGACTTGACGGGTTGTCACATCGACGACGGACACGGTGTCGTCAAGACGATTGCTCACATAGGCCCGTTTGCCGTCGGGACTGAAGGTGACGTCGGTCGGGTGGTGGCCCACCTCTATTTCGGCAATCTTTTTCAGCGATTGCGTGCCGACCACGATGAGGGTGTGAGAGGCTTCACATGCCACGTAAATTTCCTCGCCGTTGGGGCTTATCGCCATATTGAGCGGCGTCTTGTAGCGAACGACCTGGTAGGTCTTCGGCGGCTCCTTCGGATGAGCGATGGTCTTTAGGGCCTGGTCGTAGTCGAAAGGCTTATCGTGAGCATTCTCATGGCAATCCAGACAGGTTTGTCGCGTCACGTCTTTAAGTCCGGCGGCCTTCGCCGCCCGCACATCCCGCATGATCGCTTCCGGGTAGTAGTGGCTGCCCGCACCGTGACAGGCTTCGCACCCGACGCCTTCGTATATCGAATACACCTCTATGTCACCTTCTGTCGGCACGTGATACGCGGTCGCATGACACGTCAGGCACGCCGGGCTTGTTTGGGGATTTTCTTCGAGCCCCTCCTCTGCAGCGATTTTCTTCGCTTCATTCGTCGCCAGCACGGCATACGCCTGCGCGTGCGCGCTCATCCGCCATTTGCTAAACTGATACCCCATGGCCGAACCCTTGTGACAGGCCGCACAGGTGAGTGTCCCGACGTGTCGCGCTTTGGCCTTTGTCGAATCCGCACTTTCCGGATATTGCTGCATCATTCCGGATGCGAAGTCTTTCGGGGTCGGATGGGCGATTTCCAGCATGGCCTTTTCGATATCGATCTTGGGGAGCTGGTGAATGGCGACGTGCGAGCCTTTCACTTCGTGGCACCCCATACAATCCTGCATAGTCGGCATCATGAGCCCCGCCTTCATCGCGGCCTCGCGATCCATCATCACCGTCGTGTCCATATATTCACTTCCAGGCCCGTGACATTTCTCACACTGGACGCCGTCCAACGTCGAAAAAGTCTCGTCTTTTTCCCATTCTTCAACGTGAGCGCCCGTCGCATGGCATCCGAGACACGTCGGCGCTTCCTGGGGTTCCAGCGGGATGCCGCTCAGCCTGGCGATTTCTTTCGCCTCCGGCTTGGCCAGGACGGCATAGGCCCGGGCATGCTTGGACGCCAGCCACCGGCTGAACTGATGGCCCATTCCGTCGCCCTGATGGCAATTCGCGCAAACCTTCACACCCACGTACACCGGGTGTTTCTCTCCGGCCCCTTCCGCCCCAAAAGACACAGATTGAGCCATCGCGATCATCAAAACCAACAGGATAGAACCGCATTTCTTCTTTTCGCTATCCATATCAAGATCCCTGGATTACTGTAAGAATTTGATTCGCTTTGACGCCTTCGAGCCGGGTCGTCTGCCTGTCCGGCCACCGAATTTCAACCGTCTGGATCTTGTCGGCCCGACCGAGACCAAAATGGCTCCTCGGGTCGGCCTGCGAAAGATAGCCCGTGACCGGAATCAGATCGCGCACTTGTTTCAAGGAGCCGGAAGTCACCGTTACGCGCGCGCCGATGGCATCGGTCTTACCATCCGACAGCCTGGCCTGGACGATGAGCCAGTTGTTTTTGTTGCCGCCATCGTTTCGCAGGAGTTTCGGAGAGTCGTTCAGATTGATCAAGAGAAGGTCGAGGTCCCCGTCGTTGTCGTAATCGCCGTAGGTGGCGCCGCGCCCGACGTGTTTCGTTTTAAAGTAGGCGCCGGATTGGGCGGCGACGTCCACGAAGTGGCCCGTACCGTCGTTTCGCATGAGGACGTCTTCTTCCGTATATTCATGATGGGCGTTGCCGTTGGCGACGAAGACGTCCAGATAGCCATCGCAATCGTAATCGAACAGAACGCCGCCCCAGCCGGTGTATTGGCCGCAGACGACGGCCAGGTTGGTCGGTTCCGTGCGATCCTCGAAATACTCCTTTCGGTTCATCAACAGGCAACCGTATCCCATGTCGGGAATGTAAATATCGAGCCAGCCATCCCGGTCGATATCGCCGGCCGCCGGACCCATCGACGAGACGCCCTGGCCCCCCTCACCGAAAGCCAATCCCATGACCAGCCCCTCATTAACGAAAGTGCCTTGACCTGTGTTTCTGAAATAATAGTTCTCCATCGCGTCGTTGGGAATATAGAGATCCAAAAATCCGTCGTTGTTAAAATCCGCCACCGTCGCGCTCATCGCCCGCCCGTTGGGCTGAAAGACGCCCGCCTGCTTCGCGACGTCCGTGAATGTCCCGTCCCCGTTGTTGCGATATAACGCATCCGCTTGTCCCCGGTAACTCAGGGGACCCGGATAGCCGGCTGCCGCATAATAGGACCGGAATTTTCCGCTGTCGTATTCGAGATAGTTTGCTACATAAACGTCGAGATCGCCGTCGCCGTCGAAATCGAACCAGGGAGCGGAGAGGCTCCAGCGGGCATTCGCAAGTCCCGATGTTTGCGAGATGTCGGTGAAGGTGCCGTCGCCGTTGTTGCGATAGAAAACGTTCGGCCCATAATTCAGCACGTAGAGGTCGAGGTCGCCGTCCTTGTCGAAATCCGCGGCCGAGCAGCCGACGCCATAGCCTTTGTCGCCAACGCCCGCCTGCTGAGTGACGTCCTTAAACGTTCCATCCCCGTTACTTCGATACAGGGAATTGGTGAGTTTTCCTCTCAGTTTGCGGCCCCGATTGTCGTTGACCTCTTTGAGCCAGCAGCCGTTCGCAAAATAGATATCCAGCCACCCGTCCCCGTCATAGTCGAAAAACATGGTACCGGCACCCGTGCCCTCGACGATATTGCTCAGATCGAAATCGCCGTAACTATGCTTGACGTCGATCTCCGCCTGCTGGGTGACATCGGTAAAGACCGGCAGCGATTCACCCGCGGCGCAGCATGTCGCCACCGACAATATCAACATACATACCTGTAATCTTAACGCATTCACTGAGCGTCTCCTTCATCGTTGCGTTCCGGCCCGGGAATACCATCCCACAGCGCGCCCATATCGATCCACTCCACGAACGTTCGCTTTTCGTCCTCGGTCAACGCTGGGTGTTGTTCCGGCGGCATTTGGGAAATCCGTTTTTGTGAGAACGTCGCATCCCACGGCCTCGACGTGTTGCGCCCGAAGAGGTGCCAGATCAGCGGACTGGTCCGCGCCCTGCCCGGATGGACGTATTTTCCAGCTCCCGGTCGTTCGCCCGGGGCCAGAAGGCTTTCGTAACTGCGATTAAACGTCGCCGGGCCGTCATTCCGCGCCAAGTAAACAGCAGAATCCGGCTGGTCGTGACATTGCACGCATCTTTTTGCGATGATCGGCGCAACATCCCGGCGGAAATCGACAGTCCGCCGTCGCTCGGAGGGTAAGGTGAGTGGGATCGAGTTACGCTTGGCCGCATCGACAAAGACGTTTTCCGGCGTGAGCTCGCCGTCTTCGTGGCAGCCGATGCATCCCCGCGGCTCGTGATTTTTGGCCCAGATCCAGCCGCAACGCCGCAGCGCCATGCCGTCGGCATCCAGCGTCTGGAGCTCAATCGGAACGTTGGCGGGAATTTCGATGTTAAAAGAACCGTCCTTTTCGATATCGATTTCACCGAGAATGCGCCGCTGAACTAAGGCGGGGACGCCATTGGCCGAACATCTGGAAGTTTCTATTTCCAGTGAGATGCCTTCGAGGACGCGGAGTCTTTTGACCGTGCCGGGCAAGGTCAACGCCGGGCTGTCGATGTCGGTAATATGCACGTCGAGACAATAAAGCTTGCCGCAGGGATCCTTTTCCGTGACCACACTCGACCGCCCATCCGGCTCGGGGCGGGCAGAGACGATTTTGGCCTGGATATCATGGTAGCCGGGATCGTCAAAAACCAGCTCCATCTTTCCGGTCAAAGGATCGAGACGATAAACGCCATGCGTGTCTGAATCCTCTCGCGATCTTCGAGAAACAAGTACTCGTCCATCCGGAACTGGAGAAGGCGAATGGAAAAATCCCTCCGATTCTCGCGTGATCGGCCGGTAGGAATGAAGCGGCCTTCGGAGGCGCACAGAGCCGATCGCGCCCGCGCCGTCCCAGGCAAGTTCGTCCGCCTCGATGAATAGAGCCAGCCCTTTCGTCGTCGTGCAGGGCATGTGCTTGATTCGCTTGCCTTCGTTGATGCAAAACGCCGCGTAGTCCGCACCGTCAATATTGATGCCGAACAGACCCACACGTCCGAGCGAACCCCGACGGAGCGTGGAGCGCTGCCAGCCGGCAAAAAGCAGACGTCCATCGGGCATGATGAACGGATCCCTGTCGCTGGACAAATTAAAGGTGAGCCGGCGTATCGCGGACCCGTCTAATTTACAGGAATACAGATTGGTGGCGATCCCGGATTCATTCAAGGCACCCGATTCCGAGGCCACAAACGTCAACTGATACCACGGCTTCGTCGAAACAATAGTGTACAGCGTCGCCTGATAGCCCGGACTTCGACAGTTCCCGATCCCGTCGGTGATCTGCCGAACGTTCGAGCCGTCGATCTGCATTTCGTAGATATTCCAGTCATCGTCGGCCGACCTCTTACCGGCGAAAAGTACATGCGTTCCGTCGAACGAAATCTCCGGATCGGCGGCGCTATGAAAGCCCTCGCTGAGAATCTGCGTGGTCGAATCCGGATGCACCTTCACGAGTCGCGCTCCATCGGCGAAGTCCGGCCACAGGAGCCAATAGCCGATAGGCCCGTATTTTTCGGATTTCGCACGAATCCGCCCGGGCGCGGCGGAAGAGCGAACGGGAAGCTGCGTGAGAATCAGGGCGTCTTCAGCGGAAAGTGCATTCTCAGCAGGGAATCCAACGGACAATCCCAAAAAACATGCCATAAGAAAACCTGTGAGGCTTCGCCGTCTATAAATGAGGAGAATCACAACTCCCATGTTTCTGATACGCTCCCAATACGACCCTCATGCATCAAAAAATATCCTATCAAAAAACCCGAATCGCATCAACCTCGGCCTCGAACCGCCGTCTTCCTGAAGTTCTGGTAATAACGGTTATTTGTCTTGTAGTGTTTAATATTTTCTACGCCCTGAAGACTGGGATTTGTCGCCGGACTCCTCAGGTCAACCAAAAACCCATTATACACCAGGAAAACGGAAATAAGAGCGCTGAAAACGGCGATTTAGGATCAGAAAGCCCCACCCGCACGGTTCCAAATCATCGATAAAGTCCCATAGCCGACCCTCGATTATCGGATGAGGGAATTGGCAAGGACCGCCGTTTTGGTTATTGTATTATTTAAATTTAGGGTAGTTTGCAGATGGATCTTCGTCAGAATAGCTATGATTCGCAGGTGCACAAGGAGCGCCTCTGCTTCCGCGGCGTTCCCGGCGGTAAAAAATACGCCTTCACCTTGATAGAATTACTCGTAGTGATTGGGATCGTGGCGTTATTGCTTTCGATTTTGCTGCCGGGCTTGAGGAAAGCGCGGTCCATAGCGGTCCGGCTGGTCTGCTCGCATAACCTCAAGCAGATCGACCTGGCTTTTGGGTTCTATCTCGATGACCACGACAACGTGTACCCCTGCGCCCAGGATCCGGTCTCGACGGAGCCGGCCTACTGGCTGTGGATGGGTCGCGGCTGGCGGTCGTTCGTTGGGCCGTATTTCGGCGTCGGCATCGACGCAAACCACCCCTCAGTCCTGTTCTGCCCGCACGACCGCACGTCGAAAGAGCGATACGAATCCACCAGCTATGCTTACTCGATGGCGTTCTACCACAGCCCCGAGCAGATCGACGCCATGAGCACTCCGGCCGACACCTACGCGAATCCACAGCCCTCAATCCACCAAAGAAGCATGAACGTGGCGAAGCCTTCCGGCAAGATTCTGATCGGCGAATGGCTCAGCAATCACACCCCCGTCTCGGACGATCAGGGCTGGTGGTGTTGGCAAGGTGCGAGGGTGTTTTTATTTGCCGACGGCCGGGTAAGCTACTTAAAGGCCGAGGAAATCCGCCCGGCCCGCGACGAACTGCCGGACGCCAATCTAACGGTCCGGGGGATTAAGAGTGCGGACTGGCCCCGGTAAGATAGGATAGACAAAGAACAATAGATGAAGAACGAGAATTTTATTGTCGCCCTTCGTATCGAAAAAGGGCTGACAACTTTTTTCTGGCTGCCAGCCCTTTGATGATATTAATCGTTTTGTTTTGTGTCGCGGGCATCTCCCTATGGGACGCCTTACGGTGCTGCCCGCGATTCGAGGGCGAGACGCCCTCGACACGTAACCTACTGCACCCGAACCTCGATTTATTATGGGGACATGGCCCGGTTGTAGATGCGCACTTCATCGATCAGGCCGGAGAAGTAGGTTCCGGCTTCCATAGCTTGGCCGGTGCCAATATACAGGCTGTTGGAGGCACTTTTCAGACTTTCCTGCGTGTCTTGAGCGACCGCTGTACCATCCACGCAAAGCGTTCTGTACGAACCGTCCCATACGAAACTGATACGATGCCATTGGTCATCCGTGACGACGGTCTCCGCGATCAAGGGACCGGTGGATCGAGGGCTTTGAAGTTCCGTCATCAAGTGGCCCGTCAAGGGATCGAGGCACAGCCAATTCATGCCGCCGACCTCGGAGAGGATAGCTTGTCCCGCAGCGCCGCCTTTGATCCAGGCAGAGGCGCTGAAGGCTTCTCCCGCAGAATCCAAAGCAAAGCTGGTGATCACGCAATCATCAACCCCATCTAATTGAATCGCACCATTCATTTGCCCGCCCGTCGGCTGCCAGACGGGATCGCCCATGAGATAGCCGTCGCAATAGCCTTTATTTTCAGCAACACAATCCCGAGCGATATCTCCTTCGGTTTCATCCAGAGCCCAATGGGCGACCAGCGTCGGATCCTCAACAGGTTGCCCCCAGTGGCTCATCAGAAGCTCCAGGTCCTGGGTATCCACAATACCGTCCCCGTATAGTGTTGGGGCAATGTCGCACATCGGATCGTCTTGCCCCCAGGATTCAATGAGTCTGAGAAGATCGTTAATATCGACCATCCCGTCGCCATTGAAGTCAACGATCGGCACCTCCAGCGACACCACCTTCACCCAGCGGTAGATGGATTGGCCTCCCCGACTCGACCAGTAAATCGCCACGAAGCCCTCAGGCGCCACATCGTCGATGAGGGAGATTTGCGGCTCCTCGGGCATGGATTCGTCGGCCGGCCAGCACCAGGCCTTGAGATCGTCGCCGACGGCATCGACACGGATGATCAGCTCGGTCTCGTCGACATTGAATGGAAGCGTTGCACTGCGCAAAACGTTGCGATCCCTGTGGCCGAACAAGAACTGACTGGGCGGTCTGACCTCGATCCAATAGCCGCCGGTTGACCCATCACTCCATCGGCAAACAAATCCCGATACCCAATTACTATTGGTGTGGTCCGAGATCCTCTTGATCTGTGCGCTGATGGATACATCGCGGTAAATGTAGGGATTGCCGTCCATGTCCCCCGCCCTAAATCCCTCCGTTCCGACCGAGGGGTCCGTACTATAAACCCAGTTCACCGGCAAGCCATCCGTCATGTTCCCATCGCTGAAATCTTCGAAGAAGTCGGGCCCGGCCCCGGCATGGACACAAAGGACCATCAGGAACACCGTAACGCTCAGCAGGTATCGTGTTGTGACTTGAGTTTTCATTTTCTTTCTCCTTTCTTAATTCATGAAACCAAATGTACCACTCTCAAAAAACATATTGAAGACACTGCAGCATTCTTCGGAAGTCTTGGGGGTATTACGTCGTCTGTTGCTTGATCTAGGCTTCTACCATTAAATACAACAAAAGATTTTTATTTTGCGCGCCCGGACGTCTTTTTAGGATATTTTTTCAGATGTGACTGATGACCGGTGAGCTTCGCAGTTCCCAGGCCGGTATTCTCTATGTATCTTCTTCAAAGAGGGAGGGTCTGGTGATGGGTGGCCCAACAAGCAAAAGACGAGTAACGGGCAGAAAGCTCGCTACTCGTCCTTGATACCGATATTAATCTTTCAAAGCGGCTATTTCGAATGCACGACAAGATGGCCTGCGATCAATAGTAAAAATCTGCCTGTTCCTTCGGAGTTGGCGCCTGCAAGAGCACCCGTTTCGATTCCATCGGCCATGGGCCGCACAAAAGAGGCACGGCCCCTTCATCCGGGAAGCCATCGTCGTCGGCATCCTTGTCCGCAATCACGGGATCCATCACATCCATGGAATTGTAGAACTGCCACATTCCATCCTTAACCAACGTGCCCTCCTCACTGAGCGATGCCGTTCCGATCCAGTACCAGACCCACTTGAGCACGCCATGTGCGTTTTCCTCCGGTATGGCCCCTGCGGCATGACAGATAATGGTAAAGTAGTACTCGTTTTCTCCCGTCTGGACGAACTCCCCTATCGCCACTCCGGGCACACGAACGCCCGACAGACCGAGCATACCTTCGTGAACCGATCCATTGGGACTCGATCCTCGGTAGGCATATCGCATGCCGGTATCGTCCAGAGGAGTGAGTGTTTCGGTCCATATCCAGGGATTATCCTCCGGAGAACTTTGCTGGCCGCTCATCCATACGCCCGCAATCGAATCCGCCGAGTCGTTATAGTCCTGCCAAGACGGGAAGGTAATATCCGCCGCAATCAATAGAGGAACCACCAACAGTGAAAGCAGGGGACCATATTTTCTTGCTATTGTCAAAAATGTGTTTGTGCGTTTCATTTTGTCATCTCACTTTCTTGTATACATCCATACGTTTTGAGGTGTTGTCTTTTGACTTTGTTTTCCTATGTTGAACTAACTTCATAAGCTGAAATCTAAAATCGAGTTACAACAAAATGTATTGAAACTGCTGCAGCATTCTTCAAACAATTCTTCCCATTATCCGACAACCAGGATGGTTTTCAGTGGGCTTTCCTCGATTTCGGTCTCTACCTATAAATACAGCAAAAGATTTTGATTTTGCGCGCGGGACCGATTTTTTTTCTTTTTTTGCCCGGCATAAAAGTGAGATCGATGGCAATAAATTCTTGCATACCGGAGAATTATCGTGTATAGTGTTTGTCCGAAAGCGGGCGAGGTGTTATGAATGTGGGCGTTCGCGGGCATTGGTAGGATTCCATGAGGCCCCAACCATGAGATACGATGATCAGACCGATATGGGAGGAGAGGGGCAGACATTTCTGACTACTCAATGGACTCTCATCGAAAGCATACGGACGGGCGATGACAGCGGTCGCGCCTTGATCGGTTCACTGTTGAAGAACTACTGGAAGCCCGTCTATTGTTATCTGCGGCGGCATGGATACCCAAATGAAGAGGCCAAGGACCTGACCCAGGCCTTCTTTCACGAGATCGTCCTTGGCAATGAGCTGGTCCAGCAGGCCGATCGGCGCAAAGGGCGCTTTCGATCCTTCCTTCTGTCGGCTTTACGCCGATTCCTTATCAACGTTAAACATAAGGAAACCGCTCTCAAGCGCGTCCCTAAAGGCAAGCTTGTTTCGCTGGATGTCGTCGATCCGGACAGTGTCGTCGCCGTTTCCGACGGTCTGTCGCCGGACGATTGTTTCAATTTCGCCTGGGTGTCCTCGCTGCTGGAGCGAGTCCTTGATGAAGTGGAGGCCACCTGCCATGAAGACGGTATGACGGTTTACTGGAAAGTCTTTGAAGAGCGCGTCCTGCTACCGATCATGGATGAGACCGAGCCGCCCTCGGTGAAAGAGATTTGTCATCAGTACGGTATTCCGGATGGAACCAAGCTTGCTAATATGATGGTCACCGTCAAGAGGCGAATCCAATCGGCTTTGAAAAAGCACATCCGGGATTTAGTGACTTCCCATGAAGAGGTCAGTGACGAATTGCAGGAAATGGCGCGTTTTTTTCCGGAGATCGCGCAAAATTTCGAGTAATTCCTGTATTATCTTTATGAACGGACGTGTTTTCGCCGGGACTCACATTTTTCTGTCGAATTATGCGTAGAAAACCAATATCTCGTCTAAATCCCAAACAATTGGGACGTCTATACGCCACAGTGACGGATAAGGCGGACTCCGCCTTTGACGTATCCGACGATCAGACCGTCAAACAGGGAGAATCCAGAGAGACCAGTGGCAGGTCAGACGGGGCCCCCAGAACTGCGAGCCTGCCCCGCTCCGAAGCACCCCTCCCGGAACAACCAGGAACCTGGATCGGACGCTATAAGCTTCTCAAAGTGCTGGGTGAAGGGGGGATGGGGATCGTGTACTTAGCCGAGCAAGAGCAGCCCATCAAGCGCCAGGTCGCCCTCAAGGTCGTCAAGCCCGGTATGGACAGTCAACGCGTGATCGCTCGTTTCGAGGCGGAGCGGCAAGCCCTGGCCCTGCTCCATCATCCGGGTATTGCACAGGTTTACGACGCGGGAACGACCGAAGCCGGCAGGCCGTATTTTGTGATGGAGCTCGTCACGGGACTTGCCATTACCGATTACTGCGACCGGCACGAGTTGACGATCGAAGAAAGGCTTGAGTTATTCCTGCTGGTTTGTGACGCAGTGCAACACGCCCATCAGAAGGGTATCATTCATCGCGATATCAAGCCATCCAATATCCTGATCTCATTGGCCGATGATAATGCGGCGCCCAAGATCATCGATTTCGGTATCGCCAAGGCCTTGACCGATCCCCTGACCGAACGAACTCTGGCAACCGAGCAAGGAGAATTTGTAGGAACGCCGGAGTTTATGAGTCCCGAGCAAGCGAAGATGACCGCCGAGGATGTGGATACACGCACGGATATCTACTCCCTCGGTGTTGTGCTATACAAACTCCTGACCGGCGTGCTTCCGTTTGATGCAAAGACTTTGAGGGAAGGCGGTGTGGAGCATATCTGCCAGGTGATCCGTGAAGAAGATCCCAAAACTCCCAGCACCCGGTTGAACACGGTCTCTGCCGAGGAATCCACGAAGCTGGCCCGGCTACGCCGGATGGATGTTCGCACGCTCAGGCAAAAACTGCACGGCGATCTCGATTGGATCACGCTCAAGGCGATGGAAAAGGACCCGGAGCGACGTTATGCGACCGCCCACGCCTTTGCCGAAGATATTCGTCATCACCTCAATCACGAGCCGGTGACGGCCCGTTCACCTACCACCGTCTATCGCCTCCGGAAATTTATCCGGCGGAACCGAACGCAGGTGATTGCCGGCGCGTGTATTGTGGCCATTGTTGTAATGGGCGTTTTGAGTGTTAAACTGTACAGACAAAGCAGGGCGAACGCCAGAAGGCTTAGCGAAGAAAAGCACAATCTTGTATTGCAGAAGGCCGAGGCCGCCCTTTCGGCAGCCGAGACCTATTACGCGGAAGGAAAGCACGAACGGGCCCTGGAGCAGGCCGGGGCGCTGCTTGAGCTGGTGCCCGACCAGCTCAGCGGCCGACTGCTCAAGGCCCGCATCCTGGCCGACCTGGGCCGGACGGAAGAAGCGTTTCAAATGCTCGAAGAACTCGAAGCCGAGCATCCTGATGAAGGGGCCGTGTATGAGCTTCTGGCCATGTTGTACGTCGAATTAGGTAACGACGCGCTGGTCACGCGGTATCGTACGTTAGCGGAGAAGTACCCTCCCCAAACGGCTGAGGCCTTTATCGTGCGCGCTCGGACGGCTGAGACACTCGACGACATGGTCGCTCTGTTGTCGGAGGCGCTGAAGCTCGATCGTCAGCATTATCTGGCGCGTAAGATGCGAGCCCTGACGTATTTTGATCTGAGAGATTACGAGAATATGGAACGGGACGCGGACAAGATGATATTCATCCAGCCGGAGAATCCTTCGGGCTATGCTCTGAGAGCCATCGCGTTGCGTCAAATGGAACGCTACAGTGAAGCGATTGAGAATCACAATCGCGCCATCGAATGGGCCGGTGACGCCTATCCTGATATCACAGAACTCTATGATCAGCGGCGTGAAACTTACTTCAGGATGGACGATTACGAAAGAGCACTGGCCGATGCGAGAATATGTGTCGAAAAGCAACCGAAATCCGGCCGCTACAAGTGCGGACTGCTGGGAGCCCTGGTCGCGCTGGGCCGGTATGGCGAGGCCGACGCGGAGTGTGCAACACCGGCGGAGGTACTCATGTACTACTTCGCCCCCTGGTTGGCGAAGTATGTAGCCGATGGTATCGAATCCAAGCGGGAAATCGTACTACCGGATCGCACTGAAACCGGCCCCACCGCGCGATTGTTGCGTGTGATCCACCGCCAGTATGTAGAGCTCTACTCAAAGGCGCGCAGACTGATTCCGAATGGCGCTGCAGTGGATTACTCGCCGGACGGGCGGAAACTGGTCTGTGCCCGCATCGATCCTGAGAGAATATGGTTTCACGAGACACCGCTGGCCCGCCCCCAAAGGCCCGGCTCGAAGGGCATTGACATTGTCGAAGATCTAAAGGCGGGTACGATTCGGTCGCTGGTAAGCTTCGGCCACTTTCCCCGGTGGTCGCCGGATGGCAAGTATATTGCCTTCGTCAAGTCCCCCTATTCATTTCGGTCGGCTTTCGAGCAAATCTACATCATACCGGCCGGCGGCGGTGATGCCTGGCACCTCGGCAAAGGCGTGCTTCTGGGCTGGTCGCAGGACTCGAAGTATGTCTACTACTATCGTTACCACGATGACTGGTTCATCTACAGGAAGGCTTTCGACGATCCTGAAGCCGAGCCGGAACGGATCATCTATAGCCCCTCCTTTTTTCCCGCCATATCGCCGGACGAGAAATATATCGCCTACGAGCACAGAGGCGAGATTCTGATCACAGATCTGGACACGCGAGAAACAATCGTGGCCTGGAGACTGCCGGTCCTTCCGGTGTACTTCGAGGCGGCTTGGCGGCGGCCCATGCCGACCGACTACGAGCCGATCCCGATTGAGTGGTCGCCGACGGGACGCGAATTAAGCATTGGTACGGAACTAACGGGTTTTGGCTTCTGGATCTACGATTTAGAGACCAGGACGGCTCGTCGTGTCCTTCCGGGTGCGGTCGTTTGGGGGCGCTGGTCACGCGATGGGACAAAAATGGCGATGGTTGTTGGGTATCCGGCCTGGGAAATCTGGGAAGCGGATATCGACCCGAACCGGCCGACGGTTGAATCGCTGGGGCCCGGCCTGACCACCGAACAGCACTGTCGGGAGATGATCGCCGAGATGGAGGATTGGCTGGCGTGGTGCCCGGAAGAGGTGCGTCCTACGTTATCCGGGCGGGTGGAGGCATTCTGTCACGCCGGTCTCGGACAGGAGGAAGGGGCCGTTGCAGGCTTGGCGAAATGGCTACGGAGCCTGTCCACATGGCCGGCCACACGGCCGTCCACGTACTGGCAGATGGCCAATAGCGTCCTCGACTGGTACAACCCGAGAACAGACGATATCAACGCCGTGCTGAGTCTGGCCGGAAAGATAGCCAAACTCGCGCAGGACAAATGGGCAGGTGAGGTCTTGCTCGGCATGGCCTACTATCGCACAGGAGCGTACGAAGATGCCCTGGCCCACTTGGAGCACGCTGAAGAATCACGAATTCAAAGTAAAGGCACGCTCTACTCCGATCCGGTGGCATATATCGTCATGACGCTCCATCGGTTAGGTCGCAAGCAGGAAGCTGAGGAAGCTCTCGATAAACTGCGCGAGATGTTCCGGCACGAGACCAGCCATGATGACTTCCAGCCCCTGGTGCAGGCCGAGAAGGTCTTTGCGGAGAAGAACCGCCCGCTCTCGACCGTGTGGGATTACATTGAACAAGGGCATCTGGACAAGGCTCTGGAACACCTGCCAGCAGCAAGCAAGTTAGCGCAGCCCTCTACCCCTGAGTTCGATGCCGCCACAAGGAGTGCGGGGACGCAGCTCGCCTTGCGGTGTGCCGCACGGGCACGAGCGTATGAGCAACGCAGCGAATACGGCCGGGCCGCCCACGCCTTTGAGTCAGCCGCCGCGGCCGCACCGTGGCACGCCGCGATGCTGGATCAACTGGCCCGGTTCCAGGCCACCTGTTCCGAAGAAGCGTTTCGCGATGGGGCCAGGGCGATTGAGAATGCCACGAAGGCATGCGATCTGAGCCATTGGGACAACTACCGGCACATCGACACACTCGCCGCCGCCCATGCCGAGGCGGGCCGATTCGAGAAAGCGGCCAAGTGGCAGCAAGAGGCCATAACGAAGCTGCCCGCCGAAATGCGGCTTAGTCTTCGAGAACACTATGAAGCAAAGTTGGGATTGTACCAGGCAAAACAAACTTATCATGGTCAGTATCTTCTAACCGGCCGACTCATAGCGCACTATTGCTTCGACGATGTCAACGGACAAACGGTGCCTGACGCCTCCGGATACGAAATGAACGGCACACTCGTTGGTGATGCACGGGTGGTGGAAGATGCCGTCAGGGGCAAGGTGCTGCAACTGGATGGAGACGGTGACTGGGTTGATTGCGGTAATGATCCCCTTTTCTCAATGACAGAAGAAATGACGATCTCCAGTTGGGTCAAGGCGAACGGACCTCTTGAGCTTTGGCATACGGTCATCGCCAAAGGAGGCGGCTGGAAAATGCATAGCTGGGCAGGCAGCATGAAATTCGCCTGCGGCGTCAACGTGCCCGGTGACATCAGCGTGCACAGCGGCGTCCGGGGCAGGACGAATCTCAATGACAATCGCTGGCATCATGTCGCAGGCGTATACAACGGCCGGACCGCCACGCTGTACATTGACGGCCGGCGCGACGTCTCGGCCGCAACCTCGGGCTCCATCCCGGCAAACCGTTTCAACGTATGGATCGGCGCCGATTCGCAGCTATTCCGGCACGAATGGAACGGCCTGATCGACGACGTCCGCATCTATAGCTATCCCCTTACGCCTGAAGAAGTTAGAGCCCTGTACGAAGGCAAAGAATCCCCCACAGACAAGCAGTAACCGGAGAGAACGCGGATATCAACTGGCGAGATACGAGATACGAACGACGAGATACGAATAGTAAATAGTCAAGGAAATTACGTAGTTACCCCAATAGATTTTTGTCTTGAGAACCAGTAAAATTACGAGGTGAAGGCTTTGTAAACGTGGCTTTGTGGAAGTGGTTTTGCGTAATTTTTGGTGAATTTATGTAAATTTATGTGAATTTTTGAAAAAAAGCGTCAACATTTGAAGCTTTTTCATCGCTTTATATTAAAAAAGGAAAGATTTTCGAAGAGTTTGAACTTCAGCCACTAAGGCACAGAGGCACAAAGGAAAATTAATAGATGATGGACGAGATACGAACGACTAACGACTCATAGCAACCGCGGATGAACGCCGATTACGCAGATTTGAATTACGAAATACTATATACGATATACAAACGACGAATATGTATTCT
>Ga0272442_10002811_pt1 | contig 24843 bp, 18 predicted proteins | sample SSMForm2O_FD_200262 | JGI IMG/M metagenome (GOLD analysis project Ga0272442, IMG submission 200262) | Marine sediment archaeal communities from Little Sippewissett salt marsh, Falmouth, MA, United States - SSM-Form-2O | ecosystem: Environmental > Aquatic > Marine > Wetlands > Sediment ... | reverse complement strand
CCACCCCTGGGGGCTTATCGACTATGAGGGGAGTATCGAGGATGTGGGCTCTCTCTTTCATCTGGGCGTATGCGACTACATTAATCTGAAGGACGGGAAAAAACTGAAGGTCCGGAGGATCCAGCAAGTATTTGATTTTCATTCAAACCACAGCTCGCTGTCTGCCGGGACGATGAAAAAAGTCCCTGTTCGAATAAAGCCTTCAAAACCCCTTGCCGAATACGCCCTGTCCTGGTCTAAAGTAAAGAGCGGTAAAACATATACCTTCTGTATTATGTATATAGAGATGCTGCCTTCCACGGAGGTCAGCGGAAAATCCGGGGCCGCGTATAAGGAGCAAATGCAGACGGCTTTTCAGAATATGATTTCACAGCAGATCGGCCCTTACAATGGAAAGGTCTGGATGTGGAATGACTGGGGCGGGCTGGTCCTGTTTCCTTCGGACGGTAAAAACTGTGATACCCTCATCATGGCAATGCGTTTGCTGATCAACAGAGTCCCGCTGAGTATGGAAAACGGACCCTTTAATTCGATCCTCAGCTTTCGGCTTGCGCTGCATATCGGCACTACCGGCTACAAGGTCCGCGGACAGACGGGAACCATTGTCTCGGACGATATCAATTTTATCTTTCATCTGGGAAAAAACAAACTTGAACCGGGACATCTCTATCTTACCGATAGTTTTTTTCCGCACCTGTCCGAAAATATGAGACTATTATTCAAAGACCAGGGGGTATTTGAGGAGCACCGGGTATATCGGATGACTTCACCCTACGGTTCCGGCACATAGTCCGAATAATTTGACTTTACCGGCTGCTCCATTGTACCTTTGGGATAGGACGAAGGGGGTTCGAAATGATAAACCGGGAACAGTTAAGTTCTTTGCTCGAGCATCATAATGAAAAGCATCCCGTTGTAAGTCTGTACGTGAATGTGGAATTACCGAAAAAATTCGGATCAGAGCTCAATTCGCTGGTCAGAAAAAAGATCAAGGAGCTGCACGAAAGCAGCTGGCTGCCGGTGGAAGAAACGGCGCGGATTGAAAAACTACTGGCGGATATCGAGAAAAAAGTCAAAGCAGGGAAAAATTATTTTCCCGGCACGAAAATGGTGGCGCTTTTCGCGGACACGGAAGGATTCTGGCGGGAGTTTGAACTGCCGGTCCAATATCCCAACCGGCTGATTGTCGGCACGGATCCTTATGTCAAACCTCTTTCGGCGGCACAGGACCAGTTTTCCCGCTTCTGTTTACTCGTAAGCAACTCACACAAGGCGCGTATCCTGACACTTCAGGCCCATCAGCTGGTGGAAGAGCAGGAAATATTCGTTGAAGAGGAGCTGCGGGGATCGACAGACACTTCTCTCAAAGGCTTCGGGGAACAACGCTTCGAGAGGAGCGAAAGGGACCTCTTGTACAAACATATCAAACATATCACCGATACCCTCTTTGAGATTTACAAAAAGGGCACATACGATCATCTCCTCATTGCCGCCCCTAAAGACAGGGAGCTGCCGATCATCATGGACCATCTCCACAGCTATTTGCGGAAGCGCCTCATCGGGTCTTTCAGCGGACGGCCCGATGAACCTTTGGAATCGATTCTGAAAAAAGCCGGAAAAGTCACCGATGAATGGGATCGAAAGACGGAGCGTGACTTGCTGGATTTCATCGATACTGAAGATTATGAAGGAGGCAGAGCCCTCAAGGGGGTCGGACCGGCCTTAAAAGCCCTGATGAACGGACAAGTCCACACCCTGATGGTCAAGGATGATTATACCCGCGGAGGATACATATGCAGCACCGATCATTTCCTCGATCTTTCACACAAGAAGTGTCCGCTGTGCGGACGGGAGCTCCTGGAGGTGGAAGATATCGTCAACGAAATGGTCGAGGAAACTATCAATCAGAATGGTGAGGTCAGATATCTCAAACATTACGGGGATGAGCTTAAATCTGAGGGTGTGGCGGCGCGTCTGAGGTTTGTCATGTGACCTGAATATATGCTATAACTGGCTGATATGCGAAAACTAAGCAAAGATAACAGCCCCCATGTGACCGACGAAGTTTTTACGACCGTTTCACATCTGACGGGAGCGATACTGTCTGTACTGGGAACGGTACTTCTGGTCGTTGAAGCCGCCGCCGCGGGGAACGTGTGGCAGGTGGTTTCTTTCGCCATATACGGATCCAGCTTGATCCTGCTCTTTGTGGCCAGCACGTTACACCATGGGGTAAACGCGTCTCCACGTACGGAAGAGGTCCTGCGTACCTTTGATTATCTCGCTATTTTCCCCCTGATCGCCGGCACGTATACTCCATTCTGTCTGGTGGTGCTGCGCGGGACCCTGGGATGGAGTGTTTTCGGTGTAGTGTGGGGAGTATCCATAGTGGGTATATCCCTGAAAGCGGCGATACATTCTCTTCCGAAGTGGATCAGCAATACCTTTTATCTGACCCTCGGTCTCATGAGCCTGGTGCTGGTTTTCCCGCTTCTTTCCGCCTTGAACATAACTGCTGTCGGCCTGCTGCTTCTGGGAGGGATATTTTACGTGGCTGGCAATGTAATTTTCTCCATCGAAAGGCCGAATCCCATACCTGGTAAATTCGGGTTTCATGAAATCTGGCATGTCTTTGTCCTGGCCGGCGCGCTTTCACATTATCTGATGATGTATTTTTATATTCTGCCGATGGTATAATACCGACGCTACATTAACTGTTCCCGCATCCAGTCTACCGATTCCTTCATCATCCCGGGGGTGGTCTGGTGACCCGTATCCCGGTACGTATGCATTTTGACCGCTTCCTTTTTCTCATACGACTTGTGCAGAGCTGCGTACAAGCTGCGTACGGGCTGTATCGGCATGATTGGATCATCTTCCGCGTTGAGCAGGTACAGGGGGAAATCCCTCAGTCTCAGTATCGAGGGGAGCGGTTGTTTAGCCTTGATCCGTTGGATTTCCGATTGCGACAGAAGATTCGGCGTGGAAGCTTTTTCAAGATTATGGTCAATGATGCTGCCGAAATCAGGTGATGAGATGATAACGGAGCAGGCACGGAGCCTCTCAATACCAAAACGGGAGACATATTCGTAGATGATCATTCCTCCCATGGAAGAGCCGATCAGCCCGCATGAAGCGACGTCCATGAATGACTGCTGCCGGTAATGATTGAGGAGGGTGTTGAGCTCTCCCGCGGTTTCCTCGACAATATCGAACAGGAACTCGGTCTTTTGTTCGTATGAAAGCGCGGCAAAAGCGGTATCTTCGCGCTCTCCATGCCGGACTGCGTCGGGCAGCACCACGAAGAGACCTTTCGCGGCCGCCATGTAGGCCTGCTGAAGCTTCCGTTCCTTTGAGCTGTTAAATCCATGGAAAATGATCAGTACAGGGCGGTGTGAATGTTCCATGTTTTCCCGGTATAATTCAAGGACCGGGATAGAATTAATGATGGTGTTCCGCAGCCGGATCTCTAGCATGAAAAATAATATAAACGATGTCAGCTCATATGACAAGTAATATGTCTTTAATCCGAGGGGGGCCGCCGCATCCGTTTCTTTTCTCCCTGTGACTTTTTACGGCGTATCCGTTTCTCCTGTGAGGCCCTTGAGGGACGCGTAGGGCGCCGCTTTTTCACCGGGACAAGGGCGGACAGGATGAGACGGTGGACCCGCTCGAAGGCCAGTTCTCTGTTGTGCACCTGACTGCGGGTCTCGGAAGATTGCACCACCAGCTCTCCCGCCAGATTGATGCGGTTCTCCAGGACACGCAGGACCCGTTCTCTCTGTTTTTCGGGAAGCGGAATCGAGGATATCGCGATGTGCAGGACCACTTTTGTATCCGAGGTGTTTACATACTGTCCTCCGGGTCCTCCGGAGCGCGCGAAACTCAAACGCGCGTTGTTTTCAATCCATTCCCTTATATCGGCGCTGTTCATGGCGGGTCCAGTATAGACAATATGGCGGCTTGCTGTAAACGCCGCTGCTTTGATTTCGGCGGTCTGTTCGGCAGGGTTCCAGTCATGAAGATCCCGCATTACGCTGCCGATGAATCTATTCGGTGTGCGGGTGATGGGTTTCCGCGCTCCTGTACAGTGTTCGGAAAAAAAGTGCCTGTCAGTTTTTCCTGTTCATATCCGCCAGGGTCCTGCGCAGCACAAACAGCAGCCATGAGAACGAAAACAGGAAGGTTATGAACTCGGCTATGGGGAAGGCGAACCAGAGCGCGGAAAGACCGTATAGCCGGCCCAGCAGGTACATGACAGGCAGAAGGATAACAATGGTGCGCATAAAAATGATCACGAGACTGGGTACTCCCCTTCCCATAGCCTGAAAAATATTGGCGCTCATGATTGTGGGTCCCACAAAAAGGAAACCGATGCTGATACGCCGTAATGCCTGAGTACCGATCCTGACAAGCTCAGCATCGGTGTTGAACATTGTGATGAGTTGTCTGCTGAGGCTTTGAAAGAGAAGAAAACCCGCGCATGTAAATAAAAATGCCGTTATAAATGCGATTCGGGCCGTGGTCTTCATTCGCTGCGTGTTGCCGCTGCCGAAATTATAGCCCATAAGGGGCATAACCCCCTGTCCAAGTCCGAAAACAGGCATCAGTACAAAGGATTGCAGACGAAAGAATATCCCGAACACGGCGATGGCGGTAGTGGTGAATGTTCCGAGAATCAGATTGCCACCCGCCAGCATCACGCTGGACAGCAGCTGCATCAGCATCACCGGCAATCCGACGCTGTACAGCTGTCGGATAATGCTGAACCGGAATTTGAGCCGCAGCATGTTTATTTTTATTTCATTTTTATCGCTGAAGAGGATCTTTATTATAAAGGTACCCGATACGATCCTGGAAAGGACCGTCGCCACCGCGGCTCCCTGGACCCCCATTTCGGGAAAAAATCCTATCCCGAAAATAAAGAAGGGATCGAGGATGATATTGAGTACCGCTCCGATGATCATGGTGAGCATGGGAACAAATGTGTTTCCTTCCCCTCTCAGAATACCATTGAACAGCATCGGGATGAACATGGCGAATGATCCGATCATGATGATCCGGATATAATCGGAACCCATTTTTATCAGATCCGGGATATCCGTAAATATCCCGATGAGCTGCTCGGCGAAAAGGGCTCCCGCGAGGGCGACAACAGCCCCGAGGACTATTGTGATTATCACCACGTGCTCGGCCACATGACCTGCCGTCTCGGTGTCTCCCCTGCCCAGGGTTCGGGCTATAAGCGAGGTCGCTCCGACTCCGGTCCCCACCGCCAGGGAGATAAGGACCATCTGGATGGGAAATGCCAGCGAAAGCGCGGAAAGAGCCTCCTTGCTCACGTGTCCGATATAGATGCTGTCTACCACATTGTAGAGCGCCTGAACTGCCATCCCGATAATACCTGGTATGGACAGTTTGAAAAGGAGGGGAAGAACGGCTTCGGTTCCCAGTCGTGACGAGCCCCGGTTGACTTTCATTGTATTTCTCCTGAATTCGCGGTGTCTGAAGTTCCTCGAGGCTGCATGGTCCCAATGATTGCCCGGTTTTTGCGCCGGACAATATTCAAATGTTTACCTATGTTTCCGTATTCGTCGGAAGGCCGGCGCCTGTTCCCTGTAAAACCCATGATGTATACTAAACAATATTTAGTTGATATGTCAGCTAAATATGGACAAATCTGGGAAATAGTGCCACCATGTGGCCAATATTTTCTCGGGAGTGCGCGGTGCGATCAGATGAATTCCATACGGACACAGTGAAGGTTGAACACATATGGCAGGCGAAAAAAAGAATCGCCGGCTATATCAGAGCCACGCCGCTTATCCGCTCGGACGGATTGAGCGGACTTCTCGAGGCGGAAGTATATCTCAAACCGGAGTGTTTTCAAATAACCGGCAGTTTCAAGGTACGGGGAGCATGCAACATACTTGCCGCTCTTTCCGGAGAAGAGAGAGACCGGGGCCTGGTAACCTGTTCCAGCGGAAATCACGGGGCGGCCCTCTCCTACGCGGCCTCTCATTTCGGCTGTCCTCCGACTACCGTCTTTGTTCCGGAAGGGGCTGAGGAGACAAAAAAATCCCGTATCCGGGCCTACGGCGCGGAGATCAGGGAGGAGGGAAGGGATTTTCTTGAAACCTATGAAACTGCCCAACGCTTTGTAAAGACCACCGGAGCCGCATATATTCATTCTCACGGTGATCCCAGGGTAATCGCCGGACAGGGCACCATCGGTTTGGAGATACTGGCGGAACTCCCCGATGTCGAAGCTGTGGTTGTCCCGGTCGGCGGGGGTGGTTTGATCTCAGGAGTTGCCGCCGCCGTAACTTCCGGAAGACCGGACGCGGAGATTTTCGGAGTCGAGGCGGCCGCCGCTCCAGGCGCCTTTCTTTCCTTCAGGGACGGATACTGCCATGAGAGTGTGGAAATCAAAGCATCCCTGGCTGACGGCCTGCTGGGCACCCTTACCCCCCTTACCTATTCCCTCGCCTCCCGTCTGGTGAAGGAAATACAAATTGTTGAGGAAGAGGAAATCGTCCGCGCGATGAAGGCCTTTCTCGAGTATGAACAAATCCTGGTGGAAGGGTCCGCTTCGGTGGGTCTGGCCGCCGCGCTCGAGGGAAAGATTGATGTCCGGGGCCGAAAGGTAGTATTTATCCTGACCGGACGGAATATCAGCGCGGAAAAGTATCTCGCGGCGATAAGCGGCGAATAGCGGAGATTAGTGCTTCACCTGTTCAAGGGTAAAATATCATTACATACTGAAAATAGGTAAAATCCCCTATGTTTCACCGGAGTCCGATTGGATAATATATAAAAAAAGACCCGGGAGGATACACATGTTTTCAAAGATCATCCGAACATATGGAAAAATAACATGGATTTGCGCGGCTTTCCTGCTGGTCCTGGCGCTGCCGGCAGGAGCGATAGAGAACGATGGCTCCGCTGGTTCAGACCGGGATTCAGTTTCCATTCTGCCCTTCGGTTTTTACACTAGCGATACCGGTGCGGCGGTTGGATGCATGTCCGTATATGAGCGTGCAGGCAGCAACGGCGGAACATCATTGCGCCTGTACGGAGGCGCTACCTACACCTGGATGAAGCAGGCGGAACTGTACCTGGATGTCGAATCTTCCTGGAGTGAGGACCGGTACCGGCTGGAGATCGAAGGGGGTTTCTTCAATACCCCGTCAGAGTTTTACGGCTTCGGGCAGGTTGATGATTGCCAGGAAGCCTATACTGTTCAGAAGCTTGAAGCGCGGGCTGCGTTTTCCAGAAAGATGTATCATTCGCTTTTTATCGGTCCGGCGGTGAGTATGAAAGCGGGGAAGTTCACGGATGTCGAGGATGGCGGTGTGCTTTCCGCCTATATCGCTGAAGCGGGAAACTCGGAGTATCCATTCGGGGGAGGTTGCTCACTGATGTGGGACACCCGCTCCGACGCCCTCTATCCTCTCAGCGGCACATTGCTGCTTGTTGAGCCTCTTTTTTTTCCTGATAGTGGGGGTGGGACCGCCGGCGAGTCTTTTCAGAGGATTGAGTGTGACGGGAGGCTTTTTTTCAATCCCGTGGATGGAATTGTCATAGCCCTGCGGGGATACGGTATTTTCAGTTCCGGAGATGTTCCGTTTTTATACTTACCTGAAATGGGGGGGCTTTTCCTTGGAAGAGGATACCCGTACGGCAGGTTCCGTGCGGAAAACCTGCTGGCCCTTCAGGGTGAAATCAGGTGGAAATTTACCCGGAGATGGGGATGTACCGCTTTCATCGAAGCAGGGGAGGCGGCATCCGGTGCGGATGATTTCAAGCTCAGTGGGATCAGGCCCAGTGCGGGAGCAGGGCTGAGGTTCTCTGTCAACCCGCCCAGCGAGGTGCATATTCGTCTCGATGTCGGGTTCACTCCCGAATCCTATGGTGTATATATCACCCTGATGGAGGCATTTTAGGAGTATTACCGGGCCACAGCCTGCAAAATAGCGCCGTAAGCAGAAGTAAATAGCTCTATAACATCAAAAAACAAAAATTTATTAAAAAAATTTTGCAAAATTTAAAATAATTTGGTAGAATTAGCTATAGTCACTGAAATTGTTATAAACCGGCATGGAATACGTGCAGCCATATAGAACAGGAAATTACATAAACCCGATAGAATATTCCGCTGCTATGTGAATTGCCTGACAATTATCACGATAGTTTATTTACAAAGGAGATAGTATGCTTACAGAAAGTTTGCTCGCAAAACGCACAGAAAGAATGGGATCCAGTGCGATCCGAGAGATTTTAAAGGTTGTTTCCCGTCCGGGTATCGTTTCACTCGCGGGCGGAATCCCGGCGCCTGAGGCTTTTCCGATGGATCAAATCAACAATCTTACCCAGCTGGTACTGGAGAAGTACGGAAGTACCGCGCTTCAGTATGGAACGACCGAGGGATTCATGCCCCTGAGAGAAGCCCTGGTGGATTATTTCAAGGACCAGCAGATTACCGCCGAGGCCGAAAACATCAATATCACTACGGGATCTCAGGGAGTGTTGGATGCCCTGTCCAAGATCTTTATCTCCCCGGGAGATACCCTGGCCGTCGAAGCGCCGACCTATCTGGGTGCTCTTCAGGCTTTCAATCCCTACGAGCCGAACTATGTTCAGATGGCCACCGATGACGACGGATTGATTCCCGAATCCATGGAAGAGGTAATAAAGAAGCACCATCCGAAGATGGTATACCTCATTCCCACCTTTCAAAACCCGACGGGCAGGACCATTCCGCTGGAACGGCGCAAAAAGATCGCCGAGATTGCCCAGGCAACAAATACCCTTGTCATCGAAGATGATCCCTACGGACAGCTTCGGTACAGAGGCGAGTTTGTAACGCCTATACATGTCTTTGCTCCGGATCACGTAGTCTACTGCGGTACCTTCTCCAAGGTATTCGCTCCCGGTCTGCGGCTCGGTTTCTATCTGGCTCCCAAATTTATCCGGGAATGGCTGGTGAAGGCGAAACAGGGAGTAGACCTGCATACCTGCAGCCTGTCACAGACCCTGGCGACCGAATTCCTCAACGGCGGTTATCTCAAGAGCCACCTGCCGAATATCATCAAGATCTACAAACCGAGGCAGGAGGCGATGCTCAAAGCCATGGAGAAATATTTCCCCGATACTTTTACCTGGTCAAAACCGGAAGGCGGAATGTTTATCTGGGCCGAAGGACCTGAGGGTATGGATGGCATAAAGCTTTATGAAGAGGCCATAAACAACAAGGTAGCTTTTGTGCCGGGACGTTATTTCTTCACTGAGGAAGGTGCTGGAGAGGCGACCATGCGTCTCAACTTCACCATGGCGGATGAGAAGACCATCGAGTCCGCGATTCAGCGTCTCGCCCAGGCGATTGACAAGGTAAAGTGATCTGAACTCCCCGATATATTTTTTCCCCCGCGGCACATCTCTGCCGCGGGTTTTTTATTGCGCAGCCCGGCCGTCCCGGGCTATTATTGGAGCATATTTTTTCAGCTGCCGGAGGTTTTTATGCAATGGTCAGGTACTATAAAAAAAGGCACCGCCGCACTGCTCCTGTTTTTCTCGCTGACGGGGGCCTCCCTCTTCGCGGGAGGATCATCGGAGAGCAGTACATCTGCGGAACGGGCGGACAGGATCGTGGTGCTGGTGGAAGACTGGCGCAAGGACCTGTTTGTTCTGGCCGCGGAGCGTTATTCGGAAAACCACCCCGGTATCGAAGTAAAGGTCATTTCCGCAAAATACAATGAATTAAAGGACCGGCTTGCTGTCATGATTGCCGCGGGCGATCCTCCGGATATTATTGCGTCCTTCCTGAGCGCGGATGACATTTCACGGTTCAAGTCTTACTTTGATGAAAAATTATATAAATTCGGTGAACAGGAAATAAAGGATGCCGTTCGTCCCGATATAGTCCGCCGGTATCTGAAAGAGAACCCCTATTCACTGCCTTTAGGCATCGGCTTTATTGGGATGGTCTACAATAGAAACTACTTTGATGAGTTCGGTTTCAGTACGCCTGAGCGGATGAGCTGGGACGAGCTCATTTACGCGTTTCAGGAGATGAAAAAGGCAGGAGGCCTCCCGGTGGCTGCGGACAGAGGTGTGGCGTGGATGGTCTTCAGAATGCTGTACGCGAGTGAATGTGCCTCCGGAGATCCGGATTATCTGAAAAAATGGGTAGACCGCCGGGTCAGTTTTTTCTCTCCTCTCACCCTGCAGATGGCCGGGAAAATCTCCATCCTGCAGTCCTGTTTCCCGGAGAACTTCGGGGGGAAAGGGTGGGGAACTGCATACAAAGAATATTTTGAGGAAAAAAAGTATGCTGTTCTGTTCACCGGCTTCCATTCATATAATTCGCGCGGTTTGAACGATCCGGATTTCGAAATTACACTTTTCCCTTCTGGAGACAATAAGGACAAGGCAGCTTATACATACGCCTCGGAAAGCGTATCAGTTCTGCAGCGGTCTCCCGAACGCACAAAAACAGCATTGGAGTTTATAAAGATGCTCACCTCGGAAGAGGTAATGCCAGGCGCGCCGGGAGAATTGTATATCGGTTCGTTATGGAGCGAGGGGAATTCCGCTGCAGCGGAAAAATTTTTCGAAGTCCTCGATTCAGCCGATCATCTTGCTGTTGACTACCTGAATCCGTTCGGCAGTACGCAGTCCTATGAACTCTTGAGTACCATGAGCAATGATTCAGGAGAGTGGATTTTGAGCGGATACGATCCGCTGAAATTCCTTGGATTGATGGAAAAACAGGCGGAAAAAATTATCGGGCCCCTGAAAGCCGGAGCGGTAAGGTATGATGAGGCTGCTCTGGCATCCGCGTGGTCACAGATGAAGGCGGCCGCTGCCGCGGGTACCATGCCTGCCGGTAAGACGGCTTCCGCTTCGTCCTCTCCCCCTCAAACTCCGGCAAAACAGCAGCCCTCCGATTCCGCCGCTTCCCGGCCTTCTTCCGCTGCCGCGGTCTCCGCGACTTCCCAGACCGAAAAGGTCCGGCAGACAGACAGGACCGGACCCCGGATCACCATTCTTTATCCGGAAACAGCATCTCGCGGAGTCGCGGTGGAACCGCAGACCAAGGAGCTGCGGATAATAGGAAAGGTCTCGGACGCAAGCGGAATATATGAAGTTACCGTGAACGGGTATGAGGCTTCGGTAGGTGCCGACGGGACTTTTCAAGCTGATGTAAGACTGGCGTATGGTGAAAACAGGTTCTCGGTGGTTGCCGAGGATGTGCATGCCAACCGGACGGTAGAGAACTTCAGCATCAACCGCGCTACCGAACAGCCCGGTTATCAGATACCCGCCGCGGCCTCAGGCGGGGAAACCGGAGGGGATTATCACGCCCTTCTCATTGGTGTTGAAAGGTACGCTGACCGTAATATCAGCCAGCTGCAGTACCCGGTTGATGACGCCTCCGAGCTTGGACGGCTCCTGTCACGGAACTACACCTTCAGCGAAGACAAGGTCACCTATCTCAGAAATCCCACACGACAGCAGATACTTAAGGAGTTCGAGTCCCTGAGAGCTTCATTGGGAAGGGATGACAACCTGCTGATATACTACGCCGGCCACGGTTACTGGGACGAACAAATGAGACAGGGTTTTTGGCTGCCGGTGGACGCGCGCAGGGACGACCGGACGAACTGGCTCTCCAACAGCACCGTTACCGATTATCTGCGGGCCATCAACACGAAGCATATTCTGCTCATTTCGGATGCCTGTTTTTCCGGCTCAATATTTCAGACCCGGAGCGCCTTCACCGAAGCGGACGTTTCAATCCGCAAGATGTGGGAAACTCCCAGCCGGAGGGCGATTACCAGCGGTAATCTCGCAACAGTCCCGGATGAGAGTGTCTTTTCCCGTTATCTTCGCAAACGGCTGTCTGCGAACACGGAGACTTACCTTTATTCACAGAAACTCTACGTGGATTTCAAGGACGCCGTGACGAACAACAGTCCCAACAGCCAGGCCCCGCAGTACGGGGTGATCCAGCAGACCGGGGATGAGGGCGGTGATTTCATATTTGTCAGGAGACGCTGAATAGAGTACCGGATAGTCGGTCTGCTGCCCACAAGGCGGGGCTTCCGGAGATCGGGGCCCTGGAAAGCAGAGACCATGGTATCAGGACCCTGGATATCAGGTACACGGAGATCGGGGCCCTGGAAAGCAGGGGCCATGGTATCAGGACCCTGGAAATCAGGTACACGGAGATCGGAACCCTGGAAAGCAGGGGCCCGGGTATCGGAAGCCTGAACATCAGCAGTCCGGAATTTCGTTGCGGCGCGCGGGGAAGGCAGCCATTTTCCCCTTGCCCGTGATTTAATTCCTTACTATTTTATTAATGTAACAGGGAGGCTTATATAATGAAAAATAGATATTTGTCTATGCTGCTGGTAACGGCCGTTCTGCTGTTTTCCACGGTAAACGCCGTCGCCATGCCGACGCGGGAAGCTGGAGACGGAGCGGACGGAAACAATCAGATTTCACAGTATGAAGATCCGGCTGCTCTGGCCGTTCTGATAGAGACCGGCTCTCCGGATCATGTGCTCATCGACGTTCGGACTCCGGATGAATACAAGGCGGGATACATCCCCACCGCGGTGAATATTCCTGTGGACCTGATTGGTCAGAATCCGCCTGAGGGATCGAAGGACCAGCTTTTGATCGTGTACTGCCGCAGCGGAAACCGTTCGGCTCGTGCCGCGGACATCCTGAGGGGACTCGGGTATTCCAATATAGTAGATTTCGGCGGAATTTCCCGCTGGGATGGAGACCTCGAGACGGGGGGCTGAATCATCAGTCTGAACTCCGCAGCTGAGGCCGTCAACCGCCGGTGGGTGCTGAGGCCGTCAACCGCCGGTGGGTTCTGAGGCCGTCAACCGCCGGCGGCAGTTGGAGGGGGCTGCCTTATTCAAAGGCCGTTCTGAGTAGTTCCCGGGTATAGTCGTGCCGGGGATTTCTGAAAATCCCCTCCGCGGGCCCGTGCTCGACAAGCTTCCCGTCCTTCATAATGGCCAGTTCGTGTGCCAGGCTTTTGACCACCTTGAGATCATGACTGATAAACATGTATGTCAGATGGTGACGCTGCTGGAGCTCTTTTAGAAGCTGGATCACCTGAAACTGAATGGAACGGTCCAGGGAAGAGGTCGGTTCGTCCAGGATGATAAGGTCCGGCTTCAGTACAAGGGCCCTGGCCAGAGCGATCCTCTGCCGCTGGCCTCCTGAGAACTCGTTCGGAAAGCGGTGACGGGTCTCTGGGTCCAGCCCCACTTCCACCATTGCGGCGATAATTCTCTCCTCACGGTCGCCTTTCTCACCGATCTTGTGTACATCCATTCCTTCTCCGATAATACGTTCAACCGTAAGACGCGGACTCAGACTGCCGTAGGGGTCCTGGAAAATCACCTGCATGGAACGGCGAAGCGGACGGATCTCTTTGTCCGTCAACTGGTGCAGAGCGGTGGTGCCGAAGAAGATATCTCCATCGCTCTTTTCGAGACGAAGGATCGCCTTGCCCAGGGTAGTTTTACCGCTTCCGCTTTCTCCTACTATCCCAAGGGTCTGTCCCCGGCGTACCGACAGGCTGACCCCGTCGACCGCCTTTATGTAACCCCTGGTGACCCGCAGGAAGCCCTTCTGGATGGGGAACCAGACCTTCAGGTCCTTTATGGTAACGATAGAGTCGGAGGAATCTTCACCTGTCCCGGGAGCATCGCCGGGTTCGGCCGCGATGAGGGTCCTGGTATATTCATGCCGGGGGGCATTGAAAATCTCCCTGCAATCTCCGGTCTCAATGATCCGGCCGTCATGCATGACGGCCACGCGGTCAGCGATCCTGCGGACGATGGAGAAATCGTGGGTGATAAAAAGTACCGCCAGCCGCATTTCCTCCCTCAGTTGTTTCAGGAGGTCCAGGATCTGGGCTTGTATGGTCACGTCCAGGCTGGTGGTCGGCTCATCGGCGATCAGCAGTTTTGGCTGGTTGATCAGGGCCATGGCGATCATTACCCTCTGGCGTTCACCGCCGGAGAGCTGATGCGGGTATGCCTTGAGACGCTGCTCAGGATCACGTATTCCCACCTTATGAAGCCATTCGAGTACAATCGGACGGGATTGTTCGGTTGTAAAACCCCGGTGGATAAACAGGGTTTCCGCAATCTGTTTTTCTATGGTGTGCAGAGGATTGAGGGAACTCATGGGCTCCTGAAAGATCATCCCGATTTCATTACCCCGGATACCCATCAGATCAGTTTCGGAAGCGGAGAGCAGATCTACTTCCCCTGTCCTGCCGGCATGGTGAAACAGAACGCGTCCCCGGGTGTACCGGGCGGTGGATTCGGGCAGAAGCCGCAGGATAGAAGACGCGGTCACCGTTTTTCCGGACCCGCTTTCGCCCACCAGGGCTATCGTCTCATTGGGAAAAATATCGAGGTCCGCCCCGTGTACAACTTCATTTTCAGATTCACCCCTCAGGAAGGAAACATGCAGGTCCCGGATTGACACGATGGGCTGAACGGGGGATTTGGCTGTCACCGTTTTCATGCTTGCTTCTCTGTTCCCGCTGCCGCTCATCCCGCCCTCCTGGGATCAAAGGCGTCCCTCACCGCTTCACCGATAAAGACCAGCATGGTCAACATCGAGGCCAGTACCATAAACGCCGATATTCCGAGCCAGGGCGCCTGAAGATTTGCCTTGCCCTGGGCGAGAAGCTCTCCGAGGCTGGGAGAGCCGACGGGCAGACCGAAACCCAGGAAATCCAGAGATGTCAGTGTCGTCACCGAACCTCCGAGTATAAACGGCATAAAAGTGAGAGTCGCCACCATGGCGTTGGGAAGGATGTGACGGAACATTATCGTGGTGTCGCCTACCCCCAGGGCCCTGGAGGCGAGTACATATTCAAAATTACGGCCCCGCAGGAATTCCGCCCGTACGACGCCGACCAGACCCATCCAGCTGAAAAGGAGGGTGATCCCCAGGAGCCACCAGAAGTTCGGCTGTACCACGCTGGCCAGGATGATCAGCAGAAACAGGGTCGGCATACCCGACCATACTTCCATAAAACGCTGTCCCAGGATGTCTACACGTCCGCCGTAATACCCCATCAAAGCTCCCACGGCAACACCTACCAGAGAAGAAACAATGGTGAGGGTGAGACCGAAAAGGACGGAAATACGAAATCCGTAGATGATCCGGGCCAGGACGTCGCGGCCCTTGTCATCAGTCCCCAGGAGGTTTTCGGCGCTGGGCGGGGAGGGAGCCGGACTCGGCAGATCGTAGTTGATGGTCCTGTAGCTGTACGCGATAGGCGGCCAGAGGATCCAGCCGTTTTCCTCGATGAGTTCCTCGACAAAGGGGTCGCGGTAATCCGCGGCCATCTCGAACTCGCCGCCGAAATCGGTTTCCGAATATTCCCTGAATATCGGAAAATATAGTTTTCCCCCATGCCCTATCAGCAGGGGCTGGTCGTTTGCCAGGACCTCGGCGAAAAGGCTCAGTCCGAACAGTACAATAAATATCCAGAAGGAGATATAGCCGCGTTTGTGGCGTTTGAAGCTTCGAAGTCTCTGGTTCAGCATTACATTCATACCGGCAAACTCCTCAATTTCCTCGAGACTCAAAATCTATTCGCGGGTCTACCACGGTATAGGTGAGATCGCTCACCAGGTTCAGCAGCAAACCCAGCAGGGTAAACATGTACAGCGTTCCGAACATGACCGGATAATCCCGCTGCATCGTCGCCTCGAAGCCGAGCAGGCCGAGACCTTCGAGAGAAAATATTACTTCAATAAGCAGTGAACCCGTGAAAAACATGCTGATAAAAGCCGAAGGAAACCCGGCGATTATCAGCAGCATGGCATTCCGGAACACATGCTTTCTCAGGATCCGTTTCTCCGTGCAGCCCTTGGCCCTTGCGGTCATCACATACTGTTTGTTGATCTCATCCAGAAAGGAATTTTTTGTCAGCATGGTGAGCGTGGCAAAGCCGCCGATTACCATGGCCAGGACCGGCAGGGCCAGGTGATGAAAGTAATCGGTGATTTTCCCAAAAAGCGAAAGCTCCGCGAAATTATCGGAGATGAGTCCTCTGAGGGGAAACCAGTTCAGGTAGCTCCCTCCGGCGAAGAAAATTATGAGCACGATGGCGAAGAGAAAGGTGGGGATGGCGTTCCCCAGTATGACTGCCGAGCTCGACCAGATATCAAAGCGGCTCCCGTTCAGCACCGCCTCTCTGATACCCATGGGTATTGAGACCAGGTAGATTATCAGGGTGCTCCAGATCCCGAGGGAAATGGACACGGGCATCCGGTCGATGATCAATCCGATCACCGTTCTTCCGCGGAACAGGCTCTCGCCGAAGTCAAACATGGCGTAGCGCTTGAGCATATCAAAGTACCGGATGTGCAGGGGTTTGTCAAAGCCGAAACGCTTTTCTATCTCTGCGATAACTTCCGGATCGAGCCCCCTCGCTCCCCGGTATGCCGTGGACCCGGGACCCTGCCCGTTGGCGACCGCGCCGGTTCCTCCTGCCCCACCCCCGGCCGGGCCGCTGCTGTCGAGGCTTCCTCCGACCTCCTGCTGTCCCTGGCCGGAGATCCGCTCCATGATCATGTTGCCCTGGACACCGCTCATATTCGCGATCATCTGATCGATCGGTCCTCCCGGGGCGATTTGCACAATAAAGAAGTTTACCGTGATGATGGCGATCAGGGTGGGAACAATCAGCAGCAGGCGGCGGAGAATATAGGCGGCCATGGATTACTGTACCTTGGCTGGAAGTTCCCGCTGTTTGTCCCGGTCCAGCCACCATGTGTCCAGGCCGAGAGAGTACTTGGGCCGCAGACCGGGTCTGCTGAATTTGTCCCAGTAGGAAACCCGGAACTTGGAAATATGCCATTCCGGGATCACGTAGTGGTTCCATGTGAGCACCCGGTCCAGGGCCCTTCCCCAGTGAAGGAGGGCCTCTTCGTTCTCCTGGTTCGCCGCGATACCGTCGATCAGGTAATCCACCGCGGGGTCCTGCACTCCCGCCGTGTTGTAGGTGGAATCCATGAAGTCGCTTCTCCACGTTATCTTCAGGCCGGAATCCGGATAATAATTGGCGCTGTACCCCAGGCTTATCAGGTCGAAGTCCCGCTCCCTCATCCGGTTGGTGAACTGGGTCGTGTCCACCAGACGGATGTTCATGGTGACCCCGAGACGTTCGAGATTATTCTGAAACGGGATGGCCACCCGTTCCATGGACGGGCTGTACATCAGCAGTTCGAACTCCATGGGTTCGTTTGTTTTTATATTTACAAGCTTCCGGTCCCGGATCTCCCAGCCGGCGGTCTTTAAAAGACGAAGGGCCTCCCGGATCTGGGGACGTATGTTACCCGAGCCGTCGGTAACGGGAGGCGTATATTCTTTTGTAAACACTTCATCGGGTATTTGGCCGCGGATCTGTTCCAGGATCCTTCGTTCCTCCGGCCCCGGCAGTCCCTTCGCTTCATACTTTGTATTCTGGAAATAACTGCGGGTACGCGTATAGGCGCCGTAAAAAAGGTTGGTGTTGCTCCATTCAAAATCCAGCATGTAATTGAGGGCCATCCGGACCCTCCTGTCCTGAAAAACAGGACGCTGTATATTGAAGATAAAGGCCTGCATTGCCTGGGGTATATCGTGCGGGATTTCTTCCTTTTTTATATATCCGGAATCAAAATTCGGTCCGTTGTAGAGGGTGGCCCAGTTTTTGGAAATGTTTTCCTGGTGCAGATCGTATTCACCGGCTTTGAAGGCTTCGAAGGCCACGTTCTGGTCACGGTAATAATCGTACCGGATATAGTCGAAATTCATCCGCCCGCGGTTTACCGGCAGGTCCCGGGCCCAGTAATCGGTCAGACGTTTATATACAACATACTGCCCGATACGGTAGTCCGAAACAGTGTATGGTCCGGAACCGACGGGGACCTCCGTGCTGGGTTCCGTGAAATCCCGGCCTTCCCAGTAGTGTCTGGGCAGAACAGTGTTGCCGGCGATTGCCATGATAAGCTCTTTGCTGCCCCCGGAGATCGTATATCTGACCCTGTAGCGGTCCAGGGCTTCTACTTCTGTAACCGGGCTGAAGTATTGCTTGAACTGAGGTACTCCCGTTTCAAAAAAGGTATTGAAGGAGAATACCACGTCGTCGGATGTGATCGGTTTGCCGTCCTGATGGCGCGCCTTCGGGTTTATATGAAATATTACCCAGCTGTAATCTTCCGGGTATTCAAGCTTTTCGGCAATCAGCGGATACAGTACGTCGGTTTCATCATCCGAGCTGGTCATCAGGGTATCGTACATACTGGTGCTTGCCGCAGCGGAAACTCCCCGTTGGGCATATCGGTGGAAATTGTCGTATGTGCCGATGGTATGTAAATGCAGGGTACCCCCCTGGGGAGCATCGGGATTCACGTAATCGAAATGCTCGAAATCTGCAGGGTATTTCGGTGTGCCGTGCAGAGAAATGGCATAGCCGGTAATGGTCCCCGCCCAGAGAAAGGTACCGGCAAGCGCGAAAAATGCGGTACATAACAGTCGTTTCATAAGCTGTCCCCCTGTGATTAAAGATAACATAGGATTTTCCATATGGTAAGTCAATATCGGGTTTTTCGAAGCTCATGGATATTGAAACAGAGAATCGCCCGGACTCCTCCCGGAGGGCTGATCTCTGTACCGGCCCGCTTTTCTACTCCAGGAAGCCCTCGTACATGATTTTTTCATTCCCTTCAAGGGTAATCAGCTGATTGTCTTCGAACTGAGCCGCGGCATTCGGAACGTCAGCGATAAACACTATGTCCGGGTTCGCGGCGCGGATGGTTTCCGGCGGTACGGCGGAATCCTCCTCGACGATCAAACCGCCGATCCCCCGCAGCAGCGGGATATGTTCGGGCGATAAAAAACGGGTAAGAAGAATTTCACTCCCATCCATTTTCAGCCTCCGGGATGCCTGCTCACAGCTGTCCGCCTTTACGATGGGGCCGGAAAAGCTTTTGCCGAATCCGCGATGGCCCCGGTTGAGTACGCTGCCGAGGAAGTGGATCTTGATAGAGTTCATGGGGAGGGGCGAGTTGAGGGGTATTCCCGCGGCGGTTACCACCCTTTGCGGTTTATGGATGAGGCCGTTCTGCATGGCCAGACGAAGGGCGTTCTGCAGCATCAATTCGGAGTCCTGCACATGCTCGGTGATGAGGGGAAAGATACCCCAGAAGAGCAGCAGTTGGCGAAATGAAACCCGGGATGTGGTGACGGCAATTATCTTTTGCCGCGGCCGAAAGTTGCTCAGGATACGGGGGGTATTTCCCCGCAGGGTGGGGGCGACGATGGCGGATGCTCCGATTTCGGAGGCGACCATGCAGGCGGCTTTAGCGATTGCTTTCCCGTAGTCGCTTGAGTCCGCATGAGATTCAAAAAACCTGCGGTTCCGCGCGAAGTACTCTTCCGAGGTTTCAACGGCAATGGCAATACGGTCCATGGTCTCTACTGTCTTCACGGGAAACTTGCCGTTGGCGGTTTCTCCCGAGAGCATGACGGCATCGGTGCCGTCGAAGATGGCGTTGGCCACATCGGTGAGTTCCGCACGGGTAGGATTGGGGTTGAAAATCATGGAGTCCAGCATCTGTGTGGCTGTGATGACCGGGCGGTTCTGCCGGATGCATTTTTCAATGATCCTCTTCTGTACCAGCGGAATTTGTTCGAAGGAGAGCTGCACTCCGAGATCACCGCGGGCTATCATGATTCCGTTGGAAACCCTGATTATGTCGTCAATATTGTCCAGGGCTTCCTGGTTTTCAATTTTGGATATCAGATGGATGGGAGAGTTATGTTCTTTGAGAATTCCGCGGATCTCTTCCACATCCTTTGCTTCCCGGATGAAGGAAGCGGCGATGAAATCCATTTCGTGCCGGACCGCGAACAGGATATCATCCCTGTCCTTCTCGGTGACCGCTGGCAGTGAAACCTTCACTCCGGGTACATTCACATTTTTTCGGCTGCCGAAGGTGCCTCCGTTGCGGATGATACAGTGGATCTCATTTCCCCGTACCTCTCTGACCTCAAGGTCGATTATCCCGTCGGCGATATAGATATGGGCGCCGGGATGGACTTCCAGGGGAAGCTGTGTATAACTCACACTGAGCCGGGTACTGTCACCCTCGACCTGTTCGGTGGTGATCACGATTTCACCGCCAGTCAGCAGGTTTATATTTCCGCCGCCGCGGATAAGACCCGTTCGTATTTCAGGTCCCTTTGTGTCCATCATCAGGGCCACCGGTATACCTGTTTCGTCGGATGCCTGCCGGATACGGCGGATGCGGCCCGCGTGCTCCTCGTGGTTTCCATGTGAAAAGTTGAAACGGGCGACATTGACGCCCGCCCCCAGAAGGTCCTTCATGGTCTTTATATCATCGCTCGCGGGCCCGAAGGTGGCTACTATCCTTGTTTTTCTCAAATACACTGCTCTCCTCCCCCTATTAGAATAAGGACCGCCGGGAGAAACCGCAAGAAATGAAGAGAAACCGCAAGGCGGGAAAACCTTCCTGCCTGTTCGCTGTCTTCCCTTTTTTTCTTTTCTAATTCCATATCCTGCGGTATAGTGTCCACTATGTGCAGATTTGATGAGCGGGATACCATTTTTTCACGGATGACTCTGGAGCAGGGTACTGAAAGGTACGGCCGTTATTATGACAGAAGGCCCGGGAAAAAGACGGTGGATGATACCCTGCGGTCAGCGGGGGATGGCGCGTTCAGCCGGAAGCTGCCCGAGGCGGTCCTGGTGGAATCAACTTTTGCCCTGATTGCCAGGCTGCGGGATTTCGCGCGGGGTTTCGAAGGTGAGTACGTATTGCCGTATAGTCCTGAAAAGCAATTGTCGCCGAAGGAGTTGACGGATTTCATAAAAAAAACCGCGCTGACCTACGGGGCAGTCCTGACCGGCGCCGCCGCCACACCCGGGGATTTCTCGTATTCGGTCCGGGGCCGCGGAACGCTGTACGATGAGCCGGTGGATGACCTTCTGCCGAACACTTTTATATTCGCCATGGAGATGTCGGTTTCGGAGATGCGCACCGCCCCGGGTATACGGGAGGCTGCGGAAGTGGCGACCACCTATCTTCGCGCCGCTGTTCCCGGACTTGCCATCGCGGCTTTTCTTCGCGGTCTGGGATACAGGGCTGTGTGTCATATGGATGGAGAGAGTGAACTGGTGCTGCCCCCCGTAGCTGAACGCGCAGGTCTGGGACAGATCGGCCGTCATGGATTACTGGTGAATAGGAAATACGGCAGCAGGATACGGCTCGGCGCGGTGACAACCGACGCGAAGCTGGTCTTCGATGATCCCGTGGATTTCAAGCTGGTCAAGGTCTGCGAGGTCTGTCGTAAATGCGCGTCCCTATGTCCTGTGCAGGCAATTCCGGCGGGTTCCATCATCGATGACTACCCGCGGCATATCCGCTCGATCAATCACGAAGCATGCTTCTCCGCCTGGAAAAAGTTCGGCACTGACTGCGGGGTTTGTGTCTCCGCCTGTCCCTATTCAAAGGTGGGTCTTGATGCTGCCTCAGGCAGGGGCCCCAAACCCGGCGATCCTGATTTTCTAAAATCATTGTTGTTTCGAAAATAGATATACCTGCGGTTTATCCTGATTGCTGATGCTGTCATCTTCTCCGTCGCCTTCAGCTTTATTTATAAAGATCCCGAAAACGACCGATAAAGGAATAATGAAAGAATTCTATGCCGGCTCCGGAATAAATTCTCCGATCACCGAAACACGGGAAGGACGATCGATAGTTTTCATTCTGGAAGCTTTGAACAGACTTTTTGATACGCATTTTGATAAGGGTTGGCTGCTCAATATTCTCGATAAGATGTCGTTCAGTTCTTCGGTACTGCGGGAAATACGGATGATGGTCCAGCTGACTTCGATACACGATGGGGACCTTTCAAAGCTCGAGGCGGGGGTTGAGAGCCTGGAAGAGTTTATTTCGTTTATTCACCGCTGCGTGCAGCCGGTTTTGAGGGATGAACTGGGAGTATCGGGTTTTACCCGCTGCGCCGCTGACACGGACAACACGACGAACGCGGTCCTCAAGGAATTTTTTATCTATACCTTTCCGCACAACCTGGAACGTCTGGTTGATCTTCATTCTCAGCTTGTACCCCTGGTGAAAAATCTGAGAGAATCACCGGTGCCGGGGACAGGGCCGATGTATATGCCCGCCAGGGCCGTACAATAGGGGTCTGTTCCGGGTCCATTTCGAGCGTACATTTTCACCGGACCTCTCCTTTCCAGCACACCTTGACTTGATACACACCGGCTCGATACTTGCACTAATATTCTGATTGGTGTATTGTTGCGTTCCGACCTTTTTTTAATCAGGATGACAGATATGCATAAAAAGACGCGAAATGAAAATATAAGAAATATTGCTATCATTGCACATGTAGACCATGGGAAAACCACCCTGGTAGACGCAATGTTCAAGCAGAGCGGTGTGTTTCGGGAAGGCCAGGTGGTGGATGACCGTGTGATGGACAGCATGGACCTTGAACGCGAGAGGGGCATCACCATTGCCGCCAAGAACTGCGCCATCGGCTGGAACGGAATCAAGATCAATATCATTGACACCCCGGGACACGCGGATTTCGGCGGAGAGGTGGAGCGCGCCCTCTCCATGGTGGACGGCGCGATTCTGCTGGTGGATGCCTCCGAAGGTCCACTGCCGCAGACACGCTTTGTGCTTTCCAAGGCCCTGGAGTCAGGGCTTTCGCTTGTAGTGGTTATCAATAAAATTGACCGGCAGGACGCCCGGCCTCTGATCGTACTCGATGAGATCCATGATCTGCTGATCGATCTGGACGCCAACGAAGAACAGTTTGATTTTCCCCTGCTCTACGCCATAGGACGGGATGGTGTTGCATCTGATTCCCTCGACAAACCAGGAAAAAATCTGAATATCCTCCTTGATACCATAATCGAGGAGGTCCCGGGTCCGATCGCGGATGTGAAAGAACCCTTCCAGATGCTTGTTTCAGACCTGAATTATTCGGATTACCTTGGGAGATTAGCGATCGGTAAAGTCTACAACGGAAGGGCCATGGCCAATGAGAATCTTCTCTGTATCGGACCGGATGGAAAGGCGGCCCCGTTGAAGATTTCAAAACTGCAGCAGTACAGCGGCTTGTCCATTGTTGATACCGAAGCCGCGGAATCCGGGGATATCGTCGTGCTGGCAGGCATACAGGATGTGCATATAGGGGACACCATCTGTACAAAAGGGAGCCCCAAAGCCCTCCCTCGTATAACGGTTGATGAACCGACAGTGGCGATGAAGTTCGCGAAGAATACAGGGCCTTTATCCGGGGAGGGGAAAACCATCGTCCAGGCGGCGAAGCTGTTCGAGCGGCTGCAGAAAGAGACCCTTCAGAATGTATCCATGCGGGTAAACCGTTCCGAAGACGGGGAGAGTTTTATTGTCCAGGGGCGCGGTGAGTTTCAGATGGTCATACTCATAGAAACGATGCGGCGGGAGGGATATGAGTTCTGTGTCGGCCGGCCGGAGGTTATTTTCAGGTTCAAAGACGGCAAGAAAATGGAGCCCATCGAACATCTGTCCATTGACTGTGAAGATATATACATGGGGATCGTGACCGAGAAGCTGTCCAAGCGCAAGGCGCGGCTTATAAACATGATTAACCATCAGACCGGACGCATACGGATCGAGTTCAGCGCGCCCTCACGGGCGCTCATCGGGTACAGGGACGAATTTCTCACCGATACCAAGGGGACGGGGATCATGAATTCCTATCTTTCAGGATATGAAGAATTCCGCGGAGAGTTCCCCCAGCGGCACACCGGATCACTGGTAGCGGACAGGCAGGGAGCGGCGGTGCCGTATGCGATTTTTAACCTTGAACCGAGGGGAAACATGTTCGTCCTGCCCGGCGATAAAATCTATGAGGGAATGATCATCGGTGAACATAACCGTGAGAATGACCTGAACGTGAATCCGTGCAAATTGAAAAAATTGAGCAATATGCGGGCGGCGGGTAAGGATGAGAATGTGGTCCTCACTCCCGTGATACCTCTCACTATCGAAAAGGCAGTGCAGTTCATCAGGGATGACGAGCTGGTGGAAATTACACCCACCATCATCCGGCTTCGAAAAGCCACGCTGTCATCCGCTCAGCGGAAGATAAATGATAAGCAGTTTAAATAAAGGGCTATGCGGCTTCTTCCGGTACTGTTAAAATATACATATGCTTAAGATAGGTGATTTTAATACGTTGAAGGTGGTCCGGTGCTCCCGGGGCGGATGTTTTCTCGAGAGCGGTGTTCCGGAGCAGGCTGAATTGTACCTGCCGATAAAAGAAGCGCCTCCGGGGATACTTCCCGGCCAGAGTATCAGTGTCTTTGTATTCAACGATTCAAAACAGAAACTCGGCGCAACTACGGGAGTCCCGCTGGCAAAGCCTGGTGATTTCGCGACCCTGACGGTGAAGGATGTCACATCCTTCGGGGCCTTTCTCGATTGGGGGATAAGCAAGGATCTGTTCCTGCCGCGAAAATACTGGGACCGGCCGCTGCACAAGGGAGAGAGAGTAGTAGTGTTCCTGAAACTGGATTACGAGCAGCGGGGAGTGATTGGTACATGCGAAGTGGAACAGTATCTTTCGAAGGAAACAGAGGTACTGCAGCCGAACCAGAGGGTCCGGCTCCTTCTCTATTCTGTCACTCGTCTCGGCTACAAGGTCGTGATCAACAACCAGTTTCCCGGACTTCTCTATCATGGGGATATCTTCGAAAGT
>Ga0272442_10002810_pt1 | contig 24844 bp, 19 predicted proteins | sample SSMForm2O_FD_200262 | JGI IMG/M metagenome (GOLD analysis project Ga0272442, IMG submission 200262) | Marine sediment archaeal communities from Little Sippewissett salt marsh, Falmouth, MA, United States - SSM-Form-2O | ecosystem: Environmental > Aquatic > Marine > Wetlands > Sediment ... | reverse complement strand
TAGCCAAAGTGGTTCGCCTGTTTTCAGTGCAGTACGCGGGCATAGCCTTCCCGGCGTCGGATAGGGATCGATAGATCTCGCGAACCGTTTCAGCACCTGTCACAATCGGCATAGGTCCCCTCCGCTGGACAAAGTTGGCGTTCTAAAGCAAGATGGCTCGAGACCTGCCCAAAAGAGAATGATGAGTTCGACTATTACTAGAAGCTGGACGCTGCCGACTCCTATTCTCATTCTGGTCTCGAGCCATATATACTATAGCACATGGAAGGAAAAAAGACCATTCGCAAAGACAAGAGATGCAAATTAGACCTATTTATCGTTTATGTTGCGTTTTTTATGATCTTTGCCGGGGGGGGATCCTTACAGCAGTACATTATCCCTTTCCTGAAGCAACATGGAATTGGATGGCCTTGGAATACCCTGGTCCTAGCCACGTTGTATCTAAGCTTTGCCGCCTTCAGGTTGCTCAACCTATACCTTTTGCCTCATCTACCCCCCCGTATGCCCCTGACATTGGGACTCTTGACCTATACTCTTCTGCCAGGGGCCATGCTTTGGTCGAACAAAACAGCGTTTCTCTTGGCCGCTGCAGTTCTCTGGGGATGGGGAGCCTCGGCAGCGTGGATGACCTCTTCTCTTTCGGTCACACATCTAACTGAAAAGCAAAAGAGAGGTAAAGGGGCTGGAGCCCTTTACGCAGCGGTGCATGCCGGCTTCTTGCTCGGCGTACCGCTCATCGGAGCCCTCTCTGGAATGCAGAGGGAGCGACAGGCGCTTCATTGGGTCTTCTGGATCACGACTGCGGGCAGCTTGGTCTCCCTCGGAACCAGACCCCACACCCAATACCTTCCCGGTCCCCCCTGGAGAAGTCTCATACCAAGGGACAAGGATCAGTGGATTGTGGCCTTCGTGCAATTTGCTTCTTCTCTAGCCTATGGACTCATGTTGGGGAGCTTTGCCGCCTTGGTGCGGGAACGAGTTCTTTGGTCCGCCACGGGCATCTATACCCTTTTCTACGCTTTCCGCTTCTTTCTCAGCCTGATCGCGGGAGAAACAGCGGATCGACTTCCCTTGAGAACGCTACTCATTGCAGCCTTTTTTCTCTCTGCATCTTCTCTCGCGGTCTCCTTGCTAACCGGCGGCTTTTGGGGTCTGGCACTGGGAGCCACAGGACTCGCCCTTCAGGTTGCCGTGGTTCCTGTCGCCTGTCTCGCTCTCGTAGGCCAAGGGCCTGCCGCAAACAGAGCAAGAAGGTATGCGCTATCTTTTGTTGGCAGAGACCTTGGCGTAGCCTGTGCCCTGTTGACGGGTTTAGGGTTAGAGTTCGGGAGAAGCTTTTCCTTAGAAGGAACCGTAGCTCTCTTCGCTTTCGTTTTCCTTGCCTGTTCCCTATTGTGCGCCTTGCTCACTCAGGGCAGGGATTCCTCATCACCTCCTTCTGGCGGCACAGGAGACGCTTCTCAGACAATGGGGGACAAGGAAACCTTGGACTGAGGGTTTGCGTTAGAACCAAGCAGCAGGTAACATCATATTTTCTAGTCGGGAAAATTACGCCCAAAGGGCGCATTTTTCATCTGATAGGTTGTTGCGATGAAACGATTTTTTTCTCTTTTCCTCCTCTTATCTTGGCCGACCAGTGTTGGGTCCCAAACAGGTCTTTTGGTGAAAAATGGCAGCTTCGAGATGGCGAACCCAAAGGGGTTTCCGCTCTATTGGAGCCCAGTGGAAAGCGAGGGCCCCATCCAATGGACAGCCAACCTAGTCGAGCGATCTCCTGAAGAGGGCTACTGTCTTCTCCTGAACGTACAGTCTACTGTTCCCTGGAGTATGGAAGGGTTGGTCGAGGGAACATTGCAGGAGAACCAATCTTATCTTTTCTCCTGTGAAGCCATGACTGGAGAAGGCCCTGCCATGGCTCAGATCAACCTCTACACTGAAGGGGGAACGCTTCAAGACCGCTTGGCCACTCTGACGATAACCAGGGCAAGCAAATGGCGTACGTTCCGCGCCACTGTCCGATCCGCCAAGCAAACCAACCTACGGATCCGAATCGAAGCAGAGGATCTTCTTCAGCCGAATGACGGATGGACAACGGAACGGGAAGAAACGGACGATCGGTGGGTTTTGACTTCAATGGACTTCTACTCCAATCTCTGGACAGAAGGGATGGTCCTTCGATCCCCCAAAGAACCTCGGCCGAAAACCCTTCTTCCTCTTCGGATTTCCAACCTACTTCCAGGAAAATATAGGCTTCTTTTCTCCGATCCCGGGGGCACCTTGGAGGCTCGATGGGAAACCGACGAATGGAGGCGAATCTCTGGAGGCAAAGGAGAAGTGGAGGGTGGGCTCGTCGAACTGGAGGAGGGTTCGCTTCAACTGGAGATCAGGACCCCTCCTGCCGGGGAAGCCACGGTTCTTCCCTGTTATCTGGACTACCTGCGACTTCTCCCTGATTTCGAGCAGTCCGACCGCTTCGTGGCAAAGGAACGCCCCGTTTCGCCGCCCCTTCAAAAACCCATAGACTTGGTGGGCCGCCTCACTGGCAAGAAGCCCTTTCTTTCCGTACCCATCTCTGTGGGTTTTCCTCTGCCTAAAGGGGGTGTCTACGACGCCCAAACCGTACACCTGAGGACGCGAAAAAGCGTATTCCCCACCCAAGTGGAGGTTTTGAGCAGCTGGCCTGACAACTCGTTGAGATGGATCATGCTGCGATCTGTGATCCCTCCCGATTTATGGACGGCATCCAAGTTCGCCGTATCTTTTCGTGGTTCTGCCCAACAGCCGAAGAACCCTAACCGTGTGGAGAATAGGGATGGATTGCTCAGGATTGGTTTTGGAAAACTAGAGCAGGCTTTAGACTTGACGACGGGCGAGATTTCCTCGTTGGGGGTGGATAGGGACGGAAACGGCCACCTAGAACCGAAAGAGGACCTCCTTGGATCCCCAGCCTATATCCGCGTGGAAACGGCTTCAACGAAGGGACCTCTCTCCAACGTCTTGTTCTCAGAACTGCAATCTCATGAAATCGAATCGAAGGGACCCGTCTATTTGCGGGTGAGGTCTGAAGGCACGTTGAGTTCCCTGCTCCTGGAACAGAAGATACACTATTGCCTGCGCCAGGAATTCTTCGCCGGCATTCCCGGCTTCCGTTACGAGTTGTTCCTCTGGTCTGGACAACGGGAAAGCATATTGAGCGTATTGGACGTAGCATGGGTGTTTCCACTGAAAGAGGGCAACTCCCACGCCTACTGCTTCCCCACGGATTCAAAGCATTTCATGAACGGCGAGGTCAGTTCGAGGGAACGCGTCATCTTGTCGCAAAAAGAGTTCAATGCATATGAAATTAGCGCCGCCACAGGGGCTTCCAAAGAGACATTCTACACTGGGAAAGGACATCCTGGTTGGGGCTCTTTTGCTTGCGAAGCAGGCTACCTGGTGATCCAAAACGACCATTTTCGGGAAATGCATCCATCCTCTTTTCAACTGCGCGAATCGGAGGCGTCCATTCACTTTTTCCCCGCGGAAGAGGCGTTCGGAAAGCCTAGCTACTGGTTTAACGGTTCCGGCAGGACCTGTTCTGGATGGATCCTCGTCTTGGACGAGGAGAAACCTCGGGATCTGAAGAGATGGGTTGACGCGGCTACCCAGTGGCCGGTCCTTACTCCCTCAAGGACATGGGTCCAGCGCAGCCTACCTACATGGAAACTGCCATCCTTGGATCTGGAACGGTTTTCACTCTACGAACGAATGGTAGAGTTCTCATTCGAACAAGGCATGCACAGAATCGAAACCTGGGACGACACAGGCTTCTTTGACTTTGGGGATCATTCTCTCGCAAAGAGGGAACAATCTGCCCAATGGTCCAATGTGCGTTTCGCACTGCCCCACGTGCTTATCACCGAGGGATTCCGAAGAAACTGTGACGAGAGATACTTCAAGCGAGGGATCATCTCAGCCCTCCACCAGGCCGACGTCGACATGGACCATCGCGAGGGTGGAGTTCACCCTCAGGGAATGGGGCATGCCCTGTCACCTTTGCGTCCCAAGCAGGGCTGGGCGCGTTCTCATTTGGACGCCTTGCACCTTCAAGGATCGATGCGTTTTTACGATGCCTCGGTAAGCCTGGGAGATTGGCTTCTGGATCTACTTAGTGAGGACCCGGTTCAATTGGTGCTAAGCTGCGAAGACTCCGCCACTGCTTTATGTACTTTGATGGACCTCTATGAGGAGACCGGGGAGGGGAAATACTGGAAGGGGATCATTCATTTGTACGCCTTTATACGCAGGTGGCAGGATCAGGATGGCGGTCTTTGGTACTCTCCCGACGGCGCAAATCCCAAAGTCCATAGCGTTCAAATGGATGAGTCCGCCAATCTACTGCTTGCATTGACAGAGTTGGGGGACCTTGCAGAAGTGGAAGGTTTGGAGAAAGTGCTTTCCTTGGCTGCAGAGGGACTCCTGCATCGGGTTGCTCATCCTCAAGAGAATGATTCCCCTGATCTCCGTCGGTTTCCTTTTTTCAAAATCATTCTCGCCAAGGCAATAGGTGCTGCCTCCGTTTCTCTCGATAGGGAAGACTTGGCCCAACGAGCCATGCACCTCTTCGATGATGGAATCCAGGATGGCAATTTTCTCGGGAGGGACTTGGACATCTTCGCCAACGCAAGCAGGGAAACGCCTCGTTTCTTGGCAAGTGCTGCAGAAATGAACATTCTTCCTTCAGGCGACAAAAGCCTTTTCTTTAAGCCCATTCATTTTGGATCTCTCTTTGTGGATAAAGATCTTTCCTTCCATCCCTTCTCTCTGGCAGCGCCCCCCGATCGGTGGCGATTGTTGATTCTGGATCAAGAGGACCAGCCCTTCGAGGTCACGATATACAAAGAGAGGATAGGAAAAGGATGTAAAGGTGAAGTATTTCTGGAGGATGTGTATAGGCATTTGATTGAAAGAGTGTCGCTAGAGGAGGAAAAGAACGAAAGGATCACCCTGAAAGTTCCGGTGGACCAACAGACGGGCACTTACCAAGTTCGCATTCTTGATCAGGGGCTCACCGAAAAGGAAGGCAACTGCGTTTGGTCTCTATCCGTGAATCCCTCTCTACCCGTTGTGCTGGAAGCCCCGAATACGTTTAGGATAGCCGACCTAGAATCTGTCCGCTTCTTCTTTCAAGTCCCGCCGGAACAGGAACAGCTTTGGTGTCGGATCTTTTTGAGAAAAGTGGGTGGCATTCGGGCACAGTTTTTGGGACCCGACGGAGCCGTTTTGGCCAAAAAGGAAATCATCACCAAATTCGATCCAGGACCCAAGCCAGAGTGGGACGACCTGGTTGTTGTGAAGTTGCCCCCCCGGGACAAGCCTGTCATGTGCCAAATGTACATCCAGGGAACCGTGGATGTGCTGCTTCAGCTCAAGTTAGCCTCTCGCTATTTGTGTACCGATCCGGCGCACTACTTCGAACCTGAAAAGAGGGGACCGTGGGAAAAGAAATAGACACGACGGCCTTGGTGGTAGGCAGCGTCAATATGGACCTGATCGTTCGGCTGGACTCCCTTCCCAAACCAGGCGAAACCTGTACAGGAGGCAACCTGACCAAAGCACCGGGGGGCAAGGGCGCCAATCAAGCATCCGCCATGGCACGGCTGGGAGCTAAGACTCGTTTTCTCGGGGCGATCGGGGAAGATGAGTTTGGTCAGGACTTGCTTCAAGGACTCGAGGAAGATGGCGTCTTCACACATGGCGTACATAAGCTTCCAGAAGCTTCGACCGGTGTCGCCCTCGTTTTGCTTCAGAAGGACGGACAGAACAGCATCATCGTGGCGCCCGGGGCGAATGGCTTACTGCGTCCAAACGACGTTCGGTCCGCTCTCTCGCAAAGTCCCCGCTTTGACGTGGTCCTCGTTCAACTGGAAATCCCTCTGGACACAGTGGCAGAAACGGCGAGACTGGCTCGAAAAATGAATGCCCTTTCCGTTCTGGACGCTGGACCGCCCCGCGCTCTTTCCTCTGATACGCTACAGCTGTTCGATCTTGTCTCGCCCAATGAAACGGAAACGGAGCATCTCATCGGCATTCGTCCCACAGACGTCCATTCGTCCGCCAAAGCCGCTAGAGCCCTTCGCGAACGGGGCTGCGATACCGTCGTACTGAAGTTGGGGTCTCTAGGCGCATACTATCTGAATGATCAAGAAGAAGGTCATGTGCCCGCTTACGCCATTTCGGCCGTGGACACCACGGCAGCAGGAGACGCCTTCACTGCCGCCCTTTCGGTTCGGTTGGCCCAAGGATCCCCGTTGCGAGAGGCCGTTCAATACGGCACGGCAGCAGGAGCCTGTGCTGCTCTCGTTTTGGGAGCCAGGCCGTCTATGCCTACTCGGGACCGTCTGGAAAGGTTTCTCTCAGAGAGATAGATCTTCGTTTGCCAGAAACGTAGATTTGGGTTAGCCTGGGGTTCTAGCGATGTCTTCATCATTCCTAGAAACGAGGTCCTAGAATGAACATGTTGATGAGAGGCTTAGTGGGCTTATTGTGTCTCGTTTTGCTCAGCTCCACGAATGCCAAGGACGCCGCAATACTAAACAATGAGGCTGTCGATCTGGATGATAACAGCGTGCGGGAAGAGCAGTTGTATAAAGATGCCATACGAGATAATCCGAACCTATTGGAGCCTCGAGTCAATCTCGCCGTCTTGTATCTGGAATCAGAAAGGGAAGAAAACGCTGTTTTTGTTCTGGAAAAAGCGTTGACCCGTTTTCAAAATGATTCGGACCTTCTTTACATGCTGGGCCTGGCTCACGCTCGGTCCGGAAACCTTACGGAAGCATCCACAGCCTTTGCACAATGTCTGGACTACAATCCTGAGAATGCAATGGCCAGTTACAACTTAGGACTTCTCCACTGGAATCCTAGGGAAAAGGAAGCTGATCTCGGCAACAGGGCAAGAGCGGAATTCTACTGGAAACGAACTTTGGCTGCGGACAACGAATACCTTCCAGCAGCGGAAGCACTTCTTTCCCTGTACCTGTACCAGAAGAAATACCAAGAAGGTGTAAAAGTTGTATCGACTTTTCCTCCCGAATCCCTCTCGCCTGATGCGCAACTGAATGCCGCCGACTGCATGAAACAGGCTGGGAATCGTGAAGACGCAGCGAAGTATTTGAAAGCCCACCTTGAAGCATTGGAGAACCCACCCAAAAAACTATTGAAGAAGGCAGCCAAACTCGAGCAGAAGCGCTCCCACTCGAAGAAGACGAGCGACGTTGAAGAGAAGACTCAAACCAAGGACCACAAATCGAAGCAGGAAAGGCAGCCCAAACAGGAAAAACCGCAAAAGAAGGTGGAAGTTAAGGAGAAAGAGAAGAAGAAGCCTGCTGAGATCGATGTCTCTTCTTTGTATCTATCTGGTCTCGGTGCCCTCAACGATTCCGATTTTTCTGAAGCCGCCAAACTCTTCCAGCAAGTCGCCGACGTCAAAGAAGACTACAGGGATGTTCAGTGGTACTGGGCTTCCTCTCTTTTGGAATTGGGAGAGGAGGGCGAGGCAGAGAAACATCTGAGACAAGCCATTCGACAGAACCGCAAGCATCCCTATGCCTATGTGACCTTGGGCATTCTCCTGGAAAAAGGTGGCGAGCTGAATGAAGCTTTGGAGATGTATTCACGCGGCATTGATGTGGCACCGGATGGAGTTCTAACCCCGGCCGGCAAACAAGGAATTGAACGAATCAAGAAACGCATTCGCTGAGCTCTAGGTGCTCCATGCGCATTATGCTCGTCAACCCACCGGCTTCTCAGCCCATCTTCAGCACGGGTCCCACCTATCTCCCCCTCGGTCTCGCCTACATCGCGGGGTCCCTACGTCAGGCCGGTCATCGGATCCATGTTCTAGATATGACGGTAGGGGATTCCTCGGAGGATCGTTTCCTCCGTGCGGTGGAAACGATCCAGCCCGAATGGATCGGATTCACCGCTGTAACCCCGAACGTTCGCTCCGCTTATCGGCTCTGCCGGACTCTTAAATCTCACAAGAAACTCCCCGTCGTCATGGGAGGACCACACGTCACCTCGTTGCCTGAAGAAGCGCTTTGCGAAGGGATCGACGTCGTAGTTCGTGGAGAAGGGGAACAGACCGTGCTAGCCCTCTGTGACCGGTTACAAACGCCTTGGGAAGTCCCCGGCGTCTCTTGCATGAAAAATGGCAAACCGTTTCACAGCGAGGACAGGGATCTCTTGGAAGATCTAGACGGTCTTCCTTTTCCGGCCAGAGATCTCTTTCCTGATCTAATCCATTACACGGGACAGCCTGTGCTGGGCAACCAAACCCCTGTGGGCACGCTCGTCACCTCTAGGGGATGTCCGTATAACTGTAGTTTCTGTTACAAGGCTATGACGGGACGCACCTTCAGAACCCGCTCCCCTGAAAACGTCCTCGAAGAATGGCAACGACTCATCCACGAACATGGTGTTGCGGAAATCGCGATCTGCGATGACGCGTTCACGCTGAAAGAAGATAGGGTGTTGGAGCTATGCCAACGTCTCATTGAAGCGAAACTGACCGTCCCTTGGAGCTGTCCCAACGGCATCCGAGCGGACCCTCTCTCTCGAGAAATGCTCTTGGCCATGAAGAAAGCGGGCTGCTACAGAACGGCCATCGGGGTCGAATCTGGGGACGAAAGGATTTTGGAACGTGTGAATAAGGGACTATCCCTGGATCATATTCGTCGAGCCTTCGACTTATGCAAGGAGGTGGGCATTCAAACGACAGCGTTTTTGATGCTGGGCAACCCTGGAGAGAACAGAGGCACCATGGAAAAAACCATCGCGTTCGCCAAGGAGATAGAGCCTGATTTTGCCCAGTTTCTTATCGCCACGCCCTACCCGGGGACGAGACTAAGAAAGGATGTGCTGACGGAGGGCAAACTCCTCGTGAAAGATTGGGATCTGTACGGATCCTACGAGAGCCGGGTTTACTTTGAAATGGAGGATTGTCCTCCTGCGTTGGTCCTGGAGATGCAGAAGCGGGCGTATCGTTCCTTCTATCTGCGCCCCAGCTACATCCTGAAGAGACTGCGCTTTTGGCACACCTACCGATTTCTGTTCCGGAGTATTCGCGGCCTCTGGAACTTCGTCCTTCACCCCAATTGAAGGTCGTCTCTCATCCGAATAGCGCGGCTAACTGCTCCACATGGCGCTCTAAAGAGAGTTGAGCGTCCACATAGCGGCGCCCCAGATCTCCCATAGACCGCCGAGTTTCCGGAGATTCCCAGAGTTTGTGGACTGCCGACACCAATCCGGCTCCGTCGCCAGGAGGCAGGCTCACACCTCCGCCGCTTTCCAGCAGCCATTCTGGTATACCGCCAGAACCAAACGCCACAACAGGAGTCCCTTGCGAGAGGGCTTCCACGCCGGCCAAGCCGAAAGGTTCAGGCCACAGGGACGGCATCACAAGCATGGCCGCCCGTTGATACGCCTGCTGAAGCTCCACGCCTTCTAGCCAACCAGAAAAGGAAACGCGGTCCTTTGCCTTGCACCCCCCAAACGCCGCATCGACTGCCGCTCTCTCTTCCTCCGTAGGGGCTTCCCCCACCAATTCCAGCGTCAGATCCTGCGGCATTGCAGAAAAATGTTCCAGCAGATTTGGAACGCCCTTTCGTCGAGAGAGCTGTCCCACATAGAGAATCAAGGACTTCCTTTCGGCCAAAGTTCTCGACACGGGAAAGCGGGAAAACAGTGGATTGACGAGAATCTCTGCTGGATCAAAGCCTTGCTGACATAGAGCCCTCTTCATGTAGCCGCTAGCCACCACCAACCCCTCGAGAGATTTGGCCTCTTGGATTTCGAGCGGCTTCAGAAGCAAATTGGCCGCCCACCACGCAGGGTTCCTTCCCATACATCCCTCCAGGCATGTTCGCCACAAGCATCCCACCCCAAAGGGTCTTTCACATGCCCTAAGACTTCGCCAAAAAACCTTCCCTTCCGCACAGAAGAGCCTGTGGTCATGGACAAAACGGAAACTTCTATGACGTTCCCGCAACGTTCTTACGGTCCAAGGATTGAGCACATTCTGGATATAGACCACGTCGGGCCGAAGTTGCCCTAAAAGCTGATGCAACGGTTGAAGGGAAGGCCTTCGAAACCACGGAAATTCCAAAAGGTCTCTGGGAAGAGCATGGGAAACAAAGGCGCTTTCCGGCTCGCCCTTCCGTTTGCCGAAAGCCCAATGAACGTCGAAGCCTCTCCGTTGCAGTGCATGGGAAACTTCCGAGACATACCTCTCCGCGCCCCCCACGTTTCCGACACAATCGTTGACTACAAGAATACGCATCGTCCAACGCTCAATACGACACTACCGGGGAAATCCAAGGACGAATCCGAACGCTTTTCATCGACCGCGTCCGCCTTCGCCGTTTCAACGCTTGGGGCAAATGCTTGAAGAACCTGGCGTAGGCGCGAAAAGCCCATCGCTCTCGGAAAAAGCCGTTTTTCACGCATGTTGCTTCATATCTGAGAATAGGATGCAAGTCCTTAGCAAAATCGCTGATCTCCTCATTCTTGACCATCATCAACAGACGATTACATCGCAGGTGGATTTTCCTCCACGAATCGAGTGCTCCCTCTGAAGGATGTATACCTGAAGCTCGATGAGTGTACCAACATTCCCAGCCTGCCAATCGAAGTCTCCAACTGAGATCGGAGTCCTCGTAATAGAGGAAGAAGATGGGGTCGAAAACTTCCCCATCCAAAGCAATCTGATCCAAGGCCTGTCTTCTGTATAGGGCGGCCGCTCCCGGAACCCCAAAGACGGCTTCCTCTTCCTGATACAGGTCTCTATCGGTTTGACCAGCACCACGGTTATGCACCTGGCGGTTTCTCTGTAAAATCTGCCCTGCAGAATCGATTCGGCCATCCCCTTTAAAAAGTTTCCCTGAAACCGCGCCGCATTGGGAATTCTCGCGGAGCAGGCCAACGAGTATCTCGAGGTAATCCCCTTCTAGACGGGCATCCGGATTGAGGAGGAAAACATACTCTCCACGGGCCAGGGAAAGCGCTTGGTTGCAAGCTGCTCCAAACCCAAGATTGTTCTCATTTCGTACAATCTGCGCCGCTGGGAAATGCCGCTTCACGGTCTCCGTTCCCCTGTCCTGAGAGGCGTTGTCCACGACCAAGATTTCGTCAGGCGGCAGGGACAAGGAAAGAACTGTTTCGGCCCATCCCTCCACTTGGTCGGAACTGTTGTATAAAACGGTAATGAGTGAAACGCGTGGATCGGACATGATCTGCCATGGTACTCCAAACCGAGACTCCCGCCAAACTTGACGGTGCCCAAGACAATCCGTATAGTCGCGTTAAAACAACTGATCCTCTCCGAAAAAGGGGTCCTCGGATGAAAGTCGGCTTTCTTACGGCATGTATGCGCAACAAGAATTTGGACGAGATACTCGATTTTGCGGCTCAAGCTGGATTCCAAGCTTTGGAAGTCACCTCAGCCCATTTACAAATGGATAATCTGGATGAACGCAAAGCCGAATCATTGAAATCCAAGCTAAAAGAAAAGGGTCTAGTCCTCTCCAGCGTGGCCCACTATGCCAATTTCCTCGCAGGAGATCGAAACCTTCACCAGGCCCAGATGAAAAGGGCGGTGGACGTTGCCGTCATGTTGGATGTGAATGTGGTTTGCGCCTTGGCCGGCGTGGCCCCAATGGGTGCCGACAAGGTTCGTCTACTTCGAGAGGAGGCGCTTCCACACTGGAAACCCTTGGCAAAATACGCCGAGGAAAAGGGAATCAAGATTGCTTTTGAAAACTGGTTTCGCACCCTGACCGAAAACCTGGAACATTGGACAATCTGTTTTGAGACGATTGACGAAGACAACGTAGGACTCAACTTTGATCCATCGCATCTGTACTGGATGGGAATCGATTATCTTGCGGCAGTGGACGAGTTCAAGGACCGCATTTTCCACACTCATGCCAAGGATACGGAAATCAAACAGGAACGTCTCAGAAGACTTGGTTGCCGCTCCACAAGCTGGTGGCGCTACGTGATCCCTGGCTTTGGCGGCATCGATTGGGGGGCCTACGTGTCCCGTTTGCGCGGTATCCAATATGATGGGGTCCTTTCCATCGAACATGAAGACAAAACCTTTGGTCCGGAAGAAGGACTGGAGAAGGGACTCGCCCACCTTTCTCTCTTCGTTTGAGCGCTGGGTGACGCTCGTCTGTCTGGGACTTCTCCTCTCTTGGGGGGGCTGTCGCAGCAAGGCGCTCCCAAGCTATATTCTCCTCATTTCCATCGACACCTTGAGAGCGGATCGACTGGGATGTTATGGATATGGAGCGGCCCGAACGCCGTTTTTGGACCGCATCGCAGGGGAAGGAGTCCTGTTCGCTGAAGCCAGAAGCCCCGTCCCCCTGACCCTCCCATCGCATGCTTCCATTCTCACCGGCATGAATCCTCCGCATCACGGCATAAGAAACAACGGCCATTATTACCTAAAGCCTGAAATGGTGACCCTGGCAGAAAGGCTTGAAGAAAACGGATATGATACCGCCGCCTTCGTCAGCTGTCTGGTGATGGATGGCAGATACGGTCTAGATCAGGGATTCCAGGTGTACGAGGATGACGTGGAACCACACCCTATCGGTACGCGGTTCATCGATGAAATCCCCGCCGAAATGGTCCTGGACCGCGCTTGGTCCTGGCTCCAAAACAAGAAAAGAAAGAAGCCGTGTTTCGCCTTCATTCACCTGTTCGACCCCCATCAACCCTATTCTCCTCCCGAAGGTTTCGCTCTGGGCGAAACGCCCTCGGATTTATACGACGGAGAGATCGCCTATGCGGATTCCTGCCTGTCCGCATTTTTCGACAAACTCGAACGGGCAGGCATGACGGACAAAATGCTCTTGGTCGTTTTGTCCGATCACGGAGAGAGTCTGGGAGAGCACGGAGAAGACACGCACGGGGTCTTTCTGTACGACAGTACGGTGCACGTCCCGCTTCTTTTTTGGAAAGGATCCCTTACCCGCCTTTCTATACCCTTCAAAAAAGGGACGACAACTCAAGACGTTACATTGGCTGACGTGGCTCCTTCCCTCGTGGAAGTCCTAGGACTGGAAGAATTCGAAGAAGTGGAGGGACGCTCCTTTGCGGGTGCGCTTGCGGGGAAAACGTCGGCTGACTCCAGAGGTTTCTATCTGGAAACTCTCTTGCCAGAGTTAGATTATGGATGGGCGCCGCTCAAAGGATGGTTCCAAGGGGGATACAAATACATTGATGCCCCCAAGGAAGAACTATATGATACGCGGGGCGACCCCAAGGAGGAATACAACCTGTTGCTCTGCGAACCTGACTTGGCCGTCAAGTACAGGAACGCCTTGGCCCAAACGAAACACATCAATCGAGCCAGTACTCGATCCATGGAAGCAAAGGAGCGTCGCCGCTTGGAGGGACTGGGCTATCTGTCAGGATCCCATGATCCAACGCCTCGAGAAAAAGCGGACCCCAAGGATCGAGTTCATCTTCTGAAGGGGATCACCTATCTCTCAGGCTTTCTTGATCACGGCAAGTTTGAAGAGGCCATCTTTCTAGCCCAAACTCTACTCGAAGAAGATCCTTCTCTGGTCTGCGTGCTTCGCTCCTTAGGAGAAGCCCTCTCCTTTTCTGGTAGGCATCTGGAAGCGGTTTCTGTATATGAAAGGGCTCTTGCGCTCGCGCCCCAGCACAGTGATACACACAACAATTTGGGCTGCGTTTACTTGGCCCTTCACGATCCCGATCATGCCTCAAAACACTTTGGCATGGCCTTAGCGAACGATCCCAACCACCCGGAAGCCAGAGCCAACCTGATCCTGGTTTCCAAGGACAAAGGGACTCGATGATGCAAGCCTTTTGTCCAAGTGCCGGCTTGGGGACTCGATTGACGCCTCTGACTCGCTATCGTGCAAAACCACTCCTGCCCGTGCTTGGTATTCCCGTTTTTCTGAAAGTTCTCGATACACTCCGTTCCTCAGGCGTTCGGCGGGTGGTGGCAAACAGGCACCACTTGCCCACAGGATTCGACACCTTCCTGCCTCCCCATCCCTTGGGCTTGGACCTGCTCTACAGCGACGAACAACTCCTTTTGGACACCGGAGGGGGACTCGCTGAGGTGATGCGCTCCCAAGATCTAGGCGAGACCTTTTTCTATCACAACGCAGATATCATTCTGGAGACGAATTTGAAGGCTGCCTTGGCCAGCCACTTGAAAGGACCGCAGATAGCCACACTTCTCGTAGACGGAGCCAAAGGAAAGAGAAATGTCCCTATGGCGGAAGATCGACGCATTCTCGGATTCCGAGAAAGGATCGACGGAATCCGATCTGTGACTTGGTGCGGCGTAGGAATTCTCTCACAGAGAGTACGCGATTTTTTTCCGCGAAAGAGATCCTTCTGCGTGCTAGACGCTCTAGTCGAAGCGATCCGAGCGGGTGAATTGGTGCTAGGATTCCCCTTGCACCCAGGCGACTATTGGTGTGATATTGGCACTGTGCCGATGTATTCTGAAGTCCAGTCTCATGCAGCTCAAGGGCTCTTTTCCATGCCCGTGGACTGCGGCGCACGAGAGATACGGAATCATCTTTGGGCCGGACATGGAGCAACTGTGCCGCCTGATACTCAAGTGAGAGGCTACGCGGCCGTGGGATCTCAAACGGTCCTGAAAACCCAGGTTCTCCTTGAAAATACCATTGTATGGGACGCCTGTACCGTGGCACCGGGCGTGAGCTTGAGGGACTGTATTGTCACCGACCGAACGCGTGTGGATCAAGATTGTCAAAATGGGATAGTCTCCCGTGATGGAATTACCTTTATCCGTCCATAAACGGCTTCTTTCTCTTGAGGGTCTGGAGATTCGATCCGTCCAGGAACTTATGATTCGCGGGTCGGATCGTGTCTATTCCAGGTTGTTCTTGAAATCGGGAGAGACCCTTATTCTTTGCGTATACGGAGAGGAACGAAGCGAAAACAACGCCTTCGCAGAAGCCGCTGATCTATTCGCTGATATCGGCTTGAACGTCCCGGCAGTCAAAAGCCATCACCTTACGGACCGATGGGTTTTGCAGGAAGATTTGGGAGATATGAGTCTATTCAGCGCACTCTCCGAGAAGGGATTGGAGGCGTCGCTGCTCTTGTATCGCCAAACGATTCGGAACGCGGCGATTCTTCACGAGAAAGGGCTCCATAGAGCCCAAGAAAAAGGGTTCCAGCCTCAACCCCCCTTCGATCAGTCGCTGCTGAGATGGGAAAGTCAGTATTTTCTTGAATATTTAGGACGCCAATACCTGAAGACGGAACTTCTAGATGCCGAAATAGAGAAAGATCTCGACCGCATAAGGCGCCGCCTTCTGGCTCAATCGGAGGTGCTACTCCATAGAGATCTGCAATCCCAGAATGTCATGGTGCACTTGAAAAACGCGGTTCTTATTGATTTTCAAGGGGCTAGGAAGGGACCTGCCCTCTATGACGTGGTATCCCTTTTGGAGGACCCCTATGTCGAACTCCCCGAGCGCATGAAAAGAGAGCTTCTCACGCTGTACTGTGAGGAACGAACGCCGAATCCTGCTTGGGAATTGGAGGATCCAGATTATTTGGCTACGGCTTCTCAAAGGCTTATGCAGACCCTGGGGGCCTATGCATTCTTAACCCTTTTCAAGGAGAGAGTGGAGTTCGAAAAATTCATTCCTCGAGCCTTGTCGAGACTGCAACAAACTGCCGCGGATGGATCCTTCCTTGGATTGGAGAAGGCAGCCAGAAAGTCGCTGACGCTTTGGGAAGCTCGGAACAGGTGAACTGCCGGGCGCTTTTCTGTAAGATGAGAGGAATGTGAGACTAGAGGAGGTCAAATATGCCGCAAATTCGTGTGGCTCTCGTGGGTGCTGGTGGCTATGGCGGGGTGGGACTGGTGGAACTTCTGCTGAAGCATCCCGATGCCGAACTGGTGGCGTTATATGACGTGGAATCTATAGGACTCCCCCTCAGCCAGCTCTACCCTCATCTCCAGGGATTCTGCGACATGCCCATCACACACGTGGACGATCGAGATCCATCCCTTGCGGATGTAGCTTTTATGGCGACCCCAGATCGTGTGGGTATGGAACTGGCCCCGGACTTCGTGGCGGCAGGGGCCCGGGTGATCGACTATAGCGGTGACTTTCGTTTCTCATCCGAAGAGATGTATGCCGAATATGCTGTTCGTATCGGGAAGCCCCCGCAACATGAATGCCCCAATCTCTTACCCATTTCGGAGTATGGTTTGACGGAGCTGCATAGAGAGGGAATTCGCAAGGCCACCATCGTGGGCAATCCGGGATGTTTCGCTGTGAGCTGTATCCTTGGACTGGCCCCCGCCGTAGAAGGCGGGCTCGTGGAGCTGGAGGCACTTGTGTGTGACGCCAAAACAGGGGTTTCCGGGGCGGGGAAAAAACCGAATCCCGCATTCCACTTTCCGGCTCGGTACGACAATATGAACGCCTACAAGCTCACGGGACACCAACACGTGATGGAAATTGAACGCGAATTGGGTCAACTGGCGGGAGAGGACGTTCAGGTCACATTCACCCCACAGGTGGTACCTCTATGCCGCGGCATCATGAGCACCCTGTATGCCAGGCTAAAGGAGGGGGTTCACTCCCAAGACTTGAGGGACCAGTATGAGACCTTTTTTGCGGACGAACCCTTTGTGAGGCTGCTGCCCGAGGGAAAGACAGGAAGCAACAATGACATCCGCGGAACCAATCTGTGCGAACTTTCCCTTCACACGGACGAAAGGACACGGATGTTGACCATCGTCAGCCACATTGACAACCTGGTGAAGGGACAGGCAGGGAGCGCGCTGCAAAACTTGAATGCTCTCTTCCGCCTCCCTGAATCTACAGGACTTCTCTTCCCCGGCCGCTACCCCTAGCCCGACGTTCTCACCAAGGTTTCTACTGCACGACGCCATCTTACGCACCAGACGATGCTTGCCTTGTTCACCCTCGTCGGAGAGTGTAGAGAACACGGAGCAGTCCAGGCCTGTACTTGCCCTACAAGGATCGCTCGCGGAGGGTCGGAGCTACACATTGTCCTCGGGGTCCTCGGGGTCCTCGGGGTCCTCGGGGTCACTTCACCAAACTCCGTCTGCTACGCAACCTGGAGCCGTTCGCGACGGAATTGGGTAGAACGCCAGGCTGGTCGCTCCGTTGGTTGGGACGTGTGCCCTGCCATTTCCTTGGAGTTCGAAGCGCCTTCGCTATCGCTTTTTTGAACTGGACTCGGCGCAGGTTCATCCTTGATAGAGCTGCTGGATTCTGTCCCTGAAGCTTTCCTCCACCTTATGGCGTCTCACCTTCAGGCTGCCCGTTAACAAGCCGTTTTCCTGCGTGAAAGGCGGAAGGATAAGGACATCCTTGGGACGCATATATCGATCCATATGTGCGCAAAGCCGTTCGACTTCTCCCCGCAATATAGCGAGCTTCACGTCGTTTGGGTGTCCATTCAACATTTGGCCGTCCACATTGACAATGGCATAGCAGTGCGTCTGCCCCTCTCCGACCACAACGCACTGAGAGATATACATACTCAGCTTGATCCGTTCTTCGATCACTTCAGGGTAGAACTTCTCGCCATTTTTGAGACAAACGAGCGAAGATTTACGTCCCATTAGATCCAGAAACCCATCCTCATTAAGCCGTCCCATATCCCTGGTATGAAGCCAGCCTTCCTCGATGGCTTTGGCGGTCTCTTCCGGGTTTTTCCAATACCCCATCATCACGCAGTCACCTTTGACCAGCAATTCACCTGTGAGGTGTTTTCCCCTAGACCCATCCTCAGCCTCAAAGGTAAAATCTCCCCCCTCCTCTTCCGTGAGCCAAGACATCAGCCGTCCCGAAGTCCCCAATTGAGCATTTGCGAGGGTATTGGCGGAAATCACTGGGCTCGCCTCCGTCAACCCATATCCTTGAAGCATGGGCATACCTATATCCATGAAGAAATCCTGGAGTTCTTTGTCCAAGGGCGCGCCGCCGCCAACGAACATACGGATATTTCCCCCGAACGTGTCTCGAACCTTTTGAAGGACCTTTTTGTCCAACGAAGCGAACAAGGGACGTTCCAACAAATTGAGACGCTTTTCTCTGGATTTCCGCGCCAGTTTCATGCCTTTGAGGAGAAGATATCTTTTGAGGGCAGAGGAGTCTTTGGCCTTCTTCAGTATGGCGGAACGGATGGTCTCCGCAATTCGGGGCACGCTTAGCACGATCGTAGGCTTCACATGCTTTATGTTTCTCTGGAAGTCCAACTTGTCCCTCGCCACGTAAACGGAGCAGCCTCTAACCAGAGGACAGAACATCTCGGTGCTGAGGGCGAAGCAATGCCAGTACGGAAGCAATGAGGCGCTCCTGTCTATAATCGACACGTCCATCGCTTCGATCGCTATGGAAGAGTTGACCATCATGTTTCTATGAGAGAGCATAACCCCCTTGGGATGCCCCGTAGAACCGGACGTGTAGACTAGGATGGCCAAGTCCTCCAGTTCAGGTTTCCCATTGGGACAAGGCGTGTCCACATCCATCTCCAGCACCTGGCCGTAGGTGAAGACCTGCGTCAACTCTGGCACCCATTCTGCTAAACGATCCACCCTATCCTTAAATCGATCCGAGCAGAGGGCAATCTTTGCGTCCGAATTCTCAAGGATATATGCTTGCGACTCTTCCGTAATCGTTTCACACACAGGTACTGCGACCGCGTTGCAGGCCCAGATAGAGAAGAAGAGAAGCGGCATCTCGTAACACTTCTCCGAGATCATGGCTACCCTGTCGCCCTTCTCCACACCCAACGAGGCCAGCACCTTGGCCGTTTTGTCAACGATCTGTTTCCATTCCGCGAACGTGATGGACTTCACCGAGCGGCCTTCCGAATAGAAGATCGCTTCACGATCCCTGTGCTCTTGGACCGCTTGATCAAACAGTTGGCATAGGGTTAGTCGTTCCACTTGATTTACCACACTCCTTCATCAATCGAATACTGAACGCGCACCCAATGGTTTCCTCCTGCAAAAGGATGGATGCAAGAATCCCGACTTTACTCAAACACATAAGACAGCAGTTCGTAGAATGCTTTGCAAAATCAGGATGCTATAGAGTCCTGAGTTAAGCAAAAGTTGTGCCAACCATTCCTCTAATATATATGGCATTTTTGCGACGAGCACCTTATGTTTTTGAACAATTTCCAGCCTTTTTGGGGCCGAAGTAGGCTTTTTCACCCCCACAGGGTAGGGAGTTTTCCCTACCTGGGTTATACTGGACCCCATGCGTCCCAAAGTTGTCGGATCCTGTCACGAAACATGGCTCCAACAGTCCCTCCTCAAGAGGGAAAAGTGTGCACAACTCCAGGCGCTTCTCCGCGTTCAGAAAGAAGATCGTTGTCTGGACTTGGGAGGAGACAACGGTGTGATAAGCGCTGAACTCAGGCGGGGCCCAGGCCGTTGGATCAGCGCGGACATGGCGGAAACTGCGGTCCTTTCTTGCCACGAACTGTGTGGGGGAAATACGGTCCAAATGGACGGAACGAACCTACCCTTTGGCAATGAAACGATGGACTGGATCGTGGTCATCGACCTTTTGGAGCACGTGGTGGATGACCTCCATCTGGCGGAGGAGCTGTTGCGGGTTCTCAAAGTCGGCGGCCGCCTGCTCCTCAATGTTCCTCGCAGGGCAGGTGGTCCCCTCCGTTGGATGGCCCCCAAACTGGGATACTCTCAGGAAAAGCACGGCCATGTACGTCAAGGCTATACGCTCTTGGAGTTGCAGAGACTTTTTTCTGAAGGAACCGCGTTCATCGAGTCGAAGAGTTATTCTCGCTTTTTCACCCAAGCAATCGACCTAGCCATACACGTTTTCATGTCTCTCAGAGGGACTGAATCTACGTCCAAAGGACACATCGTGACATCGGAAACGTTCAACGAGTCAGGGACGGCATACCGAGTATACACGACGCTTCTTCCACTGCTGAGGCTGATATCCAGTATGGACCGTTTGCTTTTCTTCGCATCAGGACACAACTTGGTCGTCCTTTTGCGGAAAACGGAATAAATGCGCGATCAGATGGCGTGCGGTACAATGTGTCCGCTTATCAACCTGCAGTTCCTCAACGGATGGATAAGGAAGGTGGGAAAATGGCGCTCATGGACCTAATCGTAGAGAACAGGACCTATAGGAGATTTTTCCAGGAGCATACAGTGGAAAGGAACGACCTAGAACAGCTTGTGGAGCTGGCGAGATGCTCCGCCTCAGCGGCCAATCTCCAGCCCTTGAAATATGTGCTCTCCAATACGGCACAAACCAATGATCTCATTTTTTTTCATCTGGCTTGGGCTGGATACTTGAAAGACTGGCCGGGACCCGAGGAAGGAGAACGTCCTGCAGCCTATATCGTAATCCTGGGCGATACCGAGGTAGCTAAGCATTTCGGATGCGACTACGGTATCGCCGCACAAAGCATCCTGCTCGGAGCCACGGAGAAGGGACTCGGTGGGTGCATGATTGGCGCCATTCAGAAGGACGGATTACGAGAGGCAATTCACCTTCCTGAACGGTATGAAATACTCCTCGTCTTGGCTCTGGGAAAACCCAAGGAGAAGGTCTTGATCGAGCCTGTCGTGGATGGGAACATCAAGTACTGGCGAGACGATCAGGAAATTCATCATGTCCCCAAAAGGTCTCTCCAAGAACTCATCGTCGAATTGCCCGAGTGAAACGAGGTCTCTTCATGTCTGCAGAAAGTGTCAACAACTACATTGATGGACAGTGGGTTGCGTCGTCTAGTCAAGACCTAGCTCCTGTTCACAATCCTGTGACCAGCGAACAGATCGGAGAAACACCGCTGTCTACGAAGGCTGAAGTCGATGACGCGGTCCAAGCCGCGTGTCGAGCCTTTCCTGAATGGCGTCGGACTCCTGTACAAAATCGCTGCAGGCTCCTCCTCAAGCTTCGTCAAAAGATAGAACAAAACCTGGACCCCATCGCTCGAGCGATGACATCGGAACACGGCAAAACCTTTCTAGAGGCCAAGCTGGAGATCGGTCGAGCCCTAGACAATATTGAAGTGGCAGCTTCTGCCACTACACTGATGATGGGAGACGTGCTTGAAGACGTATCCAAAGGCATCGATGAATCCTGTATCCGCCAGCCGATCGGCTGTTTCGCGGCATTGTGTCCCTTCAACTTTCCAGCCATGATTCCTTTTTGGTTCATGCCTTACGCTTTGGCGACAGGAAATACTTACCTCGTCAAACCTTCACCCCGGGTGCCCATGACGATGATAGAAATTTTCAAACTGATCGATGAGGTAGGCTTTCCTCCGGGAGTCGTCAACTGCGTCCACGGAGCGGCCGCTACGGCCGAGGCCATCCTCGACCACAAACGGGTGGACGGCATCTCATTCGTCGGTTCCACAGCCGTGGGACAAAAAGTATTCCAGCGGGGTGCGCTTTCTGGAAAACGAATGCAGGTACAGGCTGGCGCCAAGAACTTCGCTGTAGTTATGCCTGACGCAGTCCTTGAGAAGGCGATCCCCAACATCATCGCCTCCGCCTATGATTGCTCGGGACAGAGGTGTTTGGCCTTAAGCGGTGTCATAGCGGTAGGAGACTGCATTGAACCCTTGAGGGAAGGCCTGATTGAGGCGGCCCAGGGCATTCGTGTGGGATCGGGACTGGACGAGGGGGTCCAAATGGGGCCTGTGATCAGTCTTCAGGCCAAGGAACGAATTGAAGGATGGATTGGAAAAGGGATAGAGGAAGGCGCCCGAGCCTTGTTGGATGGACGCGGCTATACGGTGGAAAGTTATCCTCAAGGGTACTGGGTCGGACCCACCTTGCTGGACCAAGTAACACCTGGCATGGAAGTGGCACGTCAGGAGATTTTTGGTCCTGTTCTCTGCATCTTGGAGGTTTCAACCTTGGATGAGGCTCTTGAGATCATTCACCAAAGCCGATACGGAAATGCTGCAGCCATCTTCACTCAAAATGGCGGTTCGGCAAGAAAGTTCAAGTACGAGGCGAACTGTGGAAATGTCGGCGTCAACATTGGCGTGGCCGCCCCCATGGCCATGTTTCACTTTGGGGGGACGAAAGAATCTTTCTTTGGCGTCCTCCATGGGCAGGGGAAGGACGCGCTCCACTTTTTTACCGAAGGAACCGTGGTTATTGAAAGATGGTTTTAACCCTTGCTGAAAAACCTGGCCTGAAGCTTGATTTTCACATCCACACTAAGTACAGCGGCGACAGTGTGGCAGAGCCTGAAGAGATGGTACAGGCCGCTGAGGATTTAGGCCTGTTCGGTCTTTGCGTCACGGAACACGGTTCCTTTGAGGCCTCGGCTTGGGTGGAAACGCTTCAGCACTCAACATCCGTCAAACTGTTTCGCGGCGTAGAGGTCTACACCACCTGGAGCCATCTGCAGTTATTTGGCGTAGGAGACGACTTCTGGAAAGACTGGAAACCAGCGGCAAACAGGAAAGGCCGCTCATACTATGACGCCCAGCGTATCTGCCACGAGGTGACCCAAAGAGGAGGAGCCGTGGTGGTTCCCCATCCCTATATGACAGGTTATACCTATGTGATGGGAAATCGCGCGGAGAAGCTTGAAGGGGTAGTAGCGATAGAAACGCGAAGCGGAAACCCGCGGATTCGATGGGAGGACAATCTTCAAGCTGATCGGCTGGCGGATAGATTAAGCGTGGGACGAACAGGAGGCTCGGATGCCCATTGCCCACGGGACGTAGGGAAATGGGTGACCTATCTACCACGGCCCGTACGGGACGTTGCCGACCTCGTTGGCCTCTTGAGGGAAGGCGGCTACCGGGCTGGGAGCCTAGAACCGGACGATAGGAGCTAGGACAGAGATCATGGACATGGCTTCCGTGAGGAAATTGGGTTCTCTCGTGAAAGAATCGAACCGAATTCTAGCCCTCACCGGGGCGGGAATCAGTACGAGCGCGGGAATTCCCGATTTTCGATCCCCAGGCACTGGACTATGGAACGTGATGGAGGATCTGGACGCCTTCACGTCCGCCGGCTTCTTGACAAAGCCTCAAAAACTCTACCAGTTAGCCTTGAAGTTAGCCCCCTCCATGGAGACTGTCCGTCCCACCCTAGCCCATGAATGGCTGGCGAGTTTGGAAGATCAGGGAAAGCTGCTAGGAACGGTGACGCAAAACGTCGACGGCCTACATCAAATGGCGGGATCGAAGCGCGTCGTGGAACTGCATGGAACCTTCAGGACCGCCTCCTGTATCCAGTGCGGCGAAAGAAGGGATATGGAGGAGCTCATGGCGGAATATGACGGCTTTCCCGATGAGGCACCCACCTGCGAACTATGCGGTGGACTCCTGAAGCCAGATGTGATTCTCTTCGGAGATTTCCTTCCGCCTGAGGCCTATCAAACCGCCTCTGATTGGGCCGAAAACTGCGACCTTTTCATTGTGCTAGGATCTTCCCTGCTCGTCTCCCCAGCCAACAGCCTGCCAAGATTGGCAATTCATGCCGGAACTCCTTTGGCCATCATTAATCTTGAGTCCACCCCCCTGGATGGGACGGCGGTTGTTGTCCTTCGCCAGAACATCGATGACGTAGTCAAATTTTTCGAAGGCTCTCCCTGACCGAATCGATAACGTAGTCCACCTCCTCATCCTCCAGCTTGGGATAGAAAGGCAAGGTCACTGTGCCAGCGCCGATTCGTTCCGCCTCAGGGAACATCCCCTCACGGAACCCAAAAGCTTCTCTGAAATACGTCATGAGATGCACTGGATTGAAGTGAACTGAAACGCCGATTCCCTTGGACTGCAATTCTAGGAGGAGCCTATCTCTTACTCTTGGATCCACCCAAATCACAAAGAGATGACGCGCATGATACGAACCGGGGAGTTCTTTTGGCAAGCTTACATCTTGTACGCCGTCCAAACCCTCCCTATATCTTTGCGCGATCGCTTGGCGCCGTTTCCCGTACAGCTCGAGGCGCTCCATCTGATGGACCAGTAGCGCAGCCAAGATGTCATTGAGGTTGTATTTCCAGCCAATATGGGTGACATCGTAATGTTTATACCCTGAAGTATATCGAGAGGCAGCATCTTTGCTCAGTCCATGCGTCCTTAGAAAACGAAGCTTTTCCGCGAGTTCCCCATCCCGAGTAGCCACCGCCCCCCCTTCACCACAGGTCAGGTTTTTCGTCGCGTAAAATGAGAAGCAGGCCCCACGGGAAAGAACGCCCGGCCTGACCCCGTCCCGCTTCGCCTCCAGGGCGTGTGCTGCGTCCTCCACTAATTCAATGCTTTCCTTTCGGGCTAGCTCTTGAAAAGAACTCATGTCACACATTTGTCCATACAAATGCACCGGCAGGATGGCTTTGGTTCGGTCACAAAGAACATCGGTCACGCGTTCCAAATCCAGATTCCCTGTGTCTCTCTCAACGTCCGCGAATACGGGAACGGCGCCTTGGTGACAAATGCTGGTCACTGTTGATACGAAGGTAAGAGGAGTCGTAATCACTTCGTCGCCAGGTCCCACCCCTAAGGCTTCCAGCATGAGATGGAGACCCGCTGTAGCACTGGACAAGGCGACCACGTGGCTTCCACCCAGGAAATGTCCCAGTCTTTCCTCAAACAGCGCCACCTCGGGTCCCGCAGTCAGAAAAAAACCCTCCAAAACCTGACGCACCTCTTGGATATCCTCTTCTTCGATGTTGTGTTTGAAAAACGCCACGTTCATCTGATCGCCTCCGGCAGATTCTGAACTCCCTGTACGATCCAGTCCGCCCCCGACAACCAGGACTCCGGA
>Ga0272442_10002809_pt1 | contig 24844 bp, 9 predicted proteins | sample SSMForm2O_FD_200262 | JGI IMG/M metagenome (GOLD analysis project Ga0272442, IMG submission 200262) | Marine sediment archaeal communities from Little Sippewissett salt marsh, Falmouth, MA, United States - SSM-Form-2O | ecosystem: Environmental > Aquatic > Marine > Wetlands > Sediment ... | reverse complement strand
AGCCGCAGGACGCCAGCCGCCAGCCGCCAGCCGCCAGCCCTCAGTAAAGCATCCATCCTGAACTGGATGTCGCCACGAGGGGCTTTACCAGGCGGAACCGGAGCGCGTCAGCGATGATCATCTCGTTGCCCGTGGCGTTTCCGTACAGGGTGACATAAACCCGGCCCTTGTTGAAAAGGCAGGCCTCCTGGTCAGCGACGCCGTCCACGTTGACCGTAAATCCACCGGTTCCCGTTTGAAGGGTCGCCACGGTGTTTTTGATGTCGCCGTTTCCGTCCACGAACCGGTACTTCACACCCCGGGCCAGGGATCCCTGGTTGGAACGGATGTAGCCGGCAATGGCCCAGTATCCCGCCCGGGGCAGATCCACGATCCACACGGCATAGGAATCCATGGGATAATTCGAGTCGTTGTAATACCGGGCGCTTCCCCCGTAATTATCGCCCCAGGTGGTTGTCAGCCATGCCCCGGAACCTTCCGGATCGTCGTAATCGAGGGCCGTGGGTTCGCTGTCCACAATGACTTCCGTAACAATGGATGAGGACTCGGTTACCGGAGGTTTGGGTTCCTTTACAATGGTTCCCGTGGGAGTGAATTTCACAGCGGCCGGGTTCATGCGGTCGTTGGAACCGCTGCTTAACTGGGTGCTGCTGTCGAACTCGATGTAGTGTCCCTGACCAGCCGCGTAATCGATCGAGGCGCACTTTGCCCACTGATCCCCGCAGTTGGACCGGGTCAGATCGAACGCGGATGTTGAGATTCCGCTGGAATCGTTGACCCGTACCGTAATCCCCGGGGCGTTGGCGCTGGAATAGTTGAAGCAGGTTACGTACACGTTATATTTTCCCGTGAAGAGTGAGGAGGGGGTGAACCGGGCCCGGTCGTTTTTGCCGTCGTGTGGGAGGGAAAAGCGGGAACCGATGCCATCTGTGCAACCGGGGGCATCGCTGTGGGAGGAGCTGTTGAAGAACGATCCGGACTCCTCGGAATAATCCCCGGTATTTTTTCCCCCGCTCCTGGTTTCAATGATATAGGAACCGGTTGTGGAAAAGGGTCCCGCCTCCGAAACCGCCGGGTTGTCCCAGTCGTCATAGGAAACAGCCGCATAAAAGGCGGTTCCATCCGGAGGGGTAAGATCGTTCACGGTGAAATCCGTTCGTGCCGAACCTGGATCCCACCACTCCATAACCATGTTTTCGAAGTAGGTTCGTACCGGAGTTTGCGTATCGCGATACAGGCGATAATGAACCGGGAGCTCGCCGTCCGTTGCGGGTGCGGGTTTTTGAAAGGCGATCCGGGGCGTATTTCCGGTAAGGGAGACGGAAAGGTTCGCGGGTGGATTGGGTGGTACATTGTCCTCGCCGGGTTTGGCGGGGAGGGGCGCCCAGTCGTCCATGGGACCGCCCGGATCGAACATATCGTCCGCCTTGGAGGGCGATCCGGCGAACATGGTGCCGTAACGGAAGAAATTGAAGCCGTCCGGTTTTCTCGAATTGGCGCGAAGTTCGTTCACGGTTTGAACCAGCTCGGTGGAGGTAAGAAGGTATTCCCCGATGGCGGCGACCACGGGAACCGTGTATTCATCGCCGTTTTCCTTGAGCCGGTTGATGGCGGTGTTCCAGTTGGAGCGGTTTCCGGAGACGGAATCGGAATAGCAGCTCGGGTGGAGGGCGTCCACGGCCTTGTGAGCCGCCCACCAGTTGAAGCCCTGTGCCAGGTTTTCGACCGGATCGGTGAAATGAACCAGGAAGGTGGACACATCCGCCCGGGGTTTTTCCAGCATGGTCCGGTCATGCACTCTTTGAACCAGCCTGGCGAGCTGGTCGCGGCGCCATGCCTCGTACACCTCCTCCAGCTGCCCTTTGGAGTTGTCCGTATCGAAGTCCCATCCCGTTTCCGCCTTGAACTTTGCCTTGGCCATGGGGTTGTATCCCGAATCGGCGTTCAGGAGCCGGATGTAATCGAAGTGAATGCCGTCCACGTCGTAATTGCGGACGATGTCCATGAAGACATTATAGATGTAATCCTGGACATCCGGAATGCCGGGATCCAGGGGGATGTCAGAGGCGTCGATGTATGATGCCCCGTCTTTTTTATTCGTCACCCATTCCGGGTGGAGATTGAGAACGTGGTTCGGGCTCGAGGGCGGGCTGGATCGGTTCCAGCAGTTGTATGTGGTGCACCAGGCGTGAACCTCGACCGGTGGATCCGCGTTATGGAACCGGTCGATGAGGTATTGGAGGGGATCGAACCCTGTAGGAGAAATGGGATAGAGGAGGCTCCGGGGTTCCTGATTGGGATAGGTGTCGTCCTCGCGATTGGGGAAGTAGTAGGCGTCCCCCCGTCCCCGCACCTGGACAAACACGGCATTGATGTTGCTTGCCAGGATATCGGCGACCGCTTTCTGGCATTCGGATTGGGAGTTCAAGGTCCACATGGCAATATAAACCGCCCTCATCTCCGGGGGATCCTCCCCGAAAAGGGTGAGAGGGAAGGTAAAAAGGAAAGTAATGAGGAGGAGTTTTTTCATGTAAATCACTCGTATTCTTTTAAAATCAAGGGGAATTAAAGGAAAGAAGGATCGATTCTGTCAAGATCGGAGATCACGAGTGCTCCCTGTCGGGAAATGGGAATTGACTTTTCCGGGAGGCATGAGAAACATAGATCTTGTTTTCGATAATGGTTATGTTTTTCTATTCCCGAATCGTCCTTTGGGATATTTCGAAAAGGTTTTGTTAAATGGCTTCGAGCATCGGCATCGATCTGGGATCGCGAACGACAAAGATTCTTCAAATAAGCGGCGACAAAATCACGCATTCTGAAATCTTCGATACCGGGTTCGAACCGCTTCCCAGGGTGAAAGAGTCCCTTTCGAAACTCGATGCGGATTTCATCACGGCCACGGGATACGGCCGGCACCTCCTTCACGAGGATCTGGGGGCCCGCAGGGTGACGGAAATCAAGGCCTGTGCCCGGGGCGTCCGTCGCCTCCATCCTGCCTGCCGGACCATCCTGGACGTTGGGGGGCAGGATTGCAAAGTGGTGGCTTTGGACGAATCTGGCCGCATGATCGATTTCGAAATGAACGACCGATGTGCCGCGGGCACGGGTCGCTTCATCGAGGTCATGGCCCGAACCCTGGATCTTACCCTCGGGGAATTCATCCAGATGGCCCTTTCCGCGTCGGAGCCGGTCAGAATCAGCAGCATGTGCACGGTTTTCGCCGAGTCGGAGGTGGTTTCCCTGATCACCTCTGGAAAGCCCCGGGACGCCATTACCCTGGGGCTTCATATATCCGTGGCGGAGCGTCTTTCCGCCATGCTCTCCCGCCTGCCCGTTGTTGACGATATCCTGTTCGTTGGAGGTGGGGCGAAAAACGACTGTCTCCACAACCAGCTGGAAAAGAAACTCAGCCGCACCCTGTACATCCCTGAAAATCCCCAGATCTTAACCGCTCTCGGTGCCGCCCTGATCGGGTTGGAAGAAGCCTGACAGGTTAATTGTGATGCGGTTTCTGCATTTGAAGAGGCGAGTGGTGTATCGCGAGAAACCGACAGCTCGCCGTAATTCGTGGAACAAGGATCATATAATTCCGGGATTTCCATGTTTGTTAGGGAAAACCTCCCTTTTTCGATTCATTTTTTTTAAATATCAGGTTGACTGTGTGAGATGTATGCGGTACGGAAAAAAACCCATGGGGAGGATTTTTTTACCCGCAATTTTTTGTAAGGAGCAGTTAACGTGAAAAATAATTGTATCCTTGTTTCGGTTTTAATCGTTTTGTCTCTGTTGGGATCCCTGTCTTCATTGGGGGCCCCGACCAGGGGTGACGTTCAGGGGGATGGAGAGGTCGACGGAAGGGACGCCCTTATGATCATGCGATCCGTGGAAGGTTACGAAACCCTTGACGGAGACCAAACCCTGAGAGCGGACGTTCACCCCATGCCCGGAACCGAAGGGCGCATCATGGGGGATGGCAAGATCACACAGGATGATGCACTCCGGATCCTTTACAAGGCTGTCGGGCTCGTTTCCGAGGGTGAAATAACCGGCGACTACAGCGGTTCCAAACCACGGATCATCGACTTCTCACCACGGAACGGGCCGCCGGGTACGGAGGTAACCATCACCGGCATGAATTTTTCTGCGGCCCTTCCCGGCGAAAACGCAGTTTATTTCGGCGAAACAAAGGCTGCCCTGAAAAGTGCCACGGGAACCCGGATCCAGGCAACCGTGCCCGCTGGCGCCTCATCCGGTTTCATCCGGGTTAAGACTCCGGGCGGGATCGCCGTCAGCGGGAGTGAATTTATCGTTACGTTTCAATCGGAGGGAAAATTCACCCCACCGGGATCTCTTGACCCTTCAGATTTTACTGTTGTGAACCTGTATGGGGAGACGACTCCGGATCCCTCCTCAGGGCAGTTCTTCATTCCCCTTCCCCTGGATCGGATGGCCCTCCTCGGGGCCGTACCCAAGGGAACCGGCAACAATTCCTTTCTTGCCCTTTATACTCCCGCGAATTCCGGGGGAAAGACAAAGCTGACCGATGAACCTGTCGGGATCGATGCCCTTTCAACGGCCAGAACCCTCATTTTCCTGCATCCCTATTTCCTCTCGAACGATACGGCCCCAACCCAATACCTGATGACCCGGATGGAATCCATCACGGAAGTGCAGACTCTGGCCAATGTCATCGGGCAACGCTATCCCCAGGGCGCCGAAGGGCTCGAGGACGCGGAAGTTCGGAATGCGTGGGCAGCCGCTGTGGCAGCAGTGATCAATGACCTGCCCGATGGTTATATCGTTGATGTTTCAACACATCTGGGATCCTCGCCGGTAAAGAGGGTTACTGACCGGAATATGAATGACGGTATGACAGGGTCAGTCATTATAGGGGCTGGAAATGACGAGGTGGACGTCCATATCTATGCTGTGGACCAGGATTACATCCGCTTCCGCTATGATGATGCCACTCATTCCGTTATTCCCTACCGATCCCAGGATTACAGTCCCGTGGACTGGCTTCTGGCCCTCTACCGCCTGGATCCGGCGGATATGCCCTCGGGGGTGGGGGAGAACTACTTTGAACTCTACAAGAGAAATATCCGGCGTCTGAGGTATGAAAAATCCTCCATGGTGGAGGCGAACCTGTGGACCGCCAATATCGATGTCGTTGGAACGGGACTCGGGTTCGTCCTGGATGGTTTATTCGATTTCGTGGGTCTGGGAGGGGGTGACGAGGGCATCCCGCTGGAGGATAAGGAAAACGGCATTTACATGATCCGTGCATACAGCGGTGTTTACAAGGACCGCTGGGAGTTCCTGGGGGACGATCTCGAGGGGGTTCGGAACTTCCATCGCGGCCCGGAATTGTCCCGATATGCCGCGGGCATCAACGCGGTACTGGCATTGGTGGACGCCTGGAGCCTTGTTGCGGGGGAGGAAACCAACTTTTCCCGCGAGGCGATCAAGGCGGGTTTCCAGGGCGCCACCGCTGAATTCTCCCAACAGGTGGGAAATAACTGCCTGGGCGATTTCAGCGCGAGAAAGGCCCTTGAGATCCTCCTCGATGTGATTGTGGCGGCTGGAAAGGGCATCGTGGAAATGAGCGCCGGGGAGGGCATGTCCCAAGCGATGGAAAAACTCCAGAAATCATGTTTTTCAGCCCTCAAGCACGCCACCGTCATTACCGCTGTACTGGAAAAGATATCCACCCTGGGCAAGATCGCCGAAAGGGTGACCGGGCTCATGGGATTTATTATCAATCCCCTTGGACTGGATATCCCGGCCGGTCCGACCCCTCTCGAGGTCACCCTGGTCATGGTTGGTTATCCCTTCAAACCGATCGTTGATTCCTTCACGCCAACCGAGGGCGGCGCCGGAATGCAAATCACGATTGTGGGAAAGAATTTCGCAGAGGTTCCCCAGAAAAACACGGTCCGCTTCGGGGATATCGATGCCAGGGTCGTTTCCGGCGAGGGAACGGAAAAACTGGTGGTCGAGGTTCCCGATGGCCTCCCCGTGAACAGCACGGTTGGCATCTACGTCAAAACCCCTGCCGACAGCGCCACTGTCCAGGGATTCAAGGTGACGCCGGTTCCGAAGATCGACAATCTGAATCCCTCTGTGGGATACGGCCCCTCTGCGAATCCATCGGGCAAGCCCTATCACGGGTTCCAGGGAACCTATGTGAGCATCAACGGGGAGGGCCTGAAAGCCGCCTCCGGGCGCGAAAAACATAAGCTCTATATCAACAGCACCGAGGTCGCGATCGTGAGTAATACCAATATCCAGATGGGTTGCTACATCCCCGCTCTCAGCCGGGGAGATCACGACCTTCATATCAAATTTCAAAGGAGCGACTCGAGCTGGTCGGAATCAAACCATGCCAAGCTTTATGTGTTCGGCCCCCCCACCATCGGCTCCGTGAAACCCGCGTCTGTTAGCGTCGGGGAACTGATCGAGGTTCGCGGGGGAGGACTGGTGGAATCAAAACTCGTGGTGGGAGGATACGAGGCCACCCGCAGGATGATCGGGGATCCCATCGATCTTTACTCCCTCATGCCTTCCGCGGGGAATCCCGGGGACACGCTTGATCTGGAGGTCTGGAATCCCGCTGGCTCCGCGTCCGCCGGAACCATCATCCGCAACCCCGGGATCGTTGTTCCGACAATGACGCCGCTGCCGGGCGGGTTCACGATCCCCGTGGAGACGACGAATTCCGGTCAGACTCCCGATGGTGAGATAACCCTGGACGAGGCCGCGGCCTTTGCCCGGGGGGATCTCAATCCCTTCGATTCCTATGATGACCGGAATGAGAAATGGACCCATCATTTTTATGAAAAGGAAAACGGGGGAGGTACCACGTGGGAAGAACATCCCGGTGAACTCGTGAAGGAAACCCTTACGGAAAACAACGGCCCCGATCACGAAACCAGGAGCCATTATCGCATCGATCATTACCTGGCCGGGGGACAATCAAGCCCATATCTCTATCTGACGGACGATCTCGACGACGGCAGCAGCGGCGACCGCAATGAAGAGGAGGGCGACCGCCTCTCCGGGGGAGGAGGGGTGACGGACTACCTGGGATTCGACGGGGCGGGATGGAAAGATACGATCAACACTCCCGTCACCGGCGGGACATACGAGGCAGCCACACTCCTCCTGGGAAATCAGGATACTCTCAACATGAGCGACACCACGATCACAGTATCGGCAAACCTGAATACCCCCGAAGGGGCCACATATAGCTTTGGTGTCCTCAAATCCTCGAAAACCATTAAAATCGAGGCAAACCATGTAAAGATCCTCGGGGGAACCATCCAGATCACGGGCGCCGGGGCCTTTTCCGTCAAGAACGCCATAAACTCGTCCATCACCGGGGTCGCCATCGAGAGCCCCGGGGGCGACGCCGTTACAATGAATACCTGCGGGAAAAACACCATCAACGTCACGGTCGATAACGCAGCGGGAAGCGCCCTCGTCATGAACGAGTGCGATGACAATCAGGTTACACTCACCGCTTCCAATTGCACGGATGACGGCGTATCCATGACCGGGTGCAGCAATAATCAGCTCGGTTTGAACATCCAGGACTGCGGGGGATACGGGGTTCTTGTTTCCGGGGGACGCGTGAACTCCCTGAACATTTCGGAAATCGCCCGTTGCGGGGAAGGTCTCTATTATTCCGGAACCTGGTCAAACACGGTATCGCAAAGTTCAAAAATTCATCACTGCACGGGCAACGGCGTCACGATCGAGGGAGGCAATAACAATAACATAGGATTCATGCGCATCCTGCAAAACGGGGGTCACGGGGTGGATCTGATCGATACCACGGCGTGCCAGCTCGGGGGACTCCATATCGCGGGCAACACCGGCGCCGGAATTGTTCTTAAAGGACCGGATTGCCATCACAATTCCATCAACAGCTGTCAGATCGGACGATATCTTGCAGAGGGAAGTCCCCCGGGAGAGTACACCCTGCTGGGAAACAAGAGTCACGGCATCCATGCCTCCGGGGGCGCCCACCATAACGACCTGGGCGGTTCGAACATGATCTGTTCCAACGGCGGCAGCGGGATCTTTCTCGAGGGTTCGGGGACGTCTCACAACTCCGCTCCCTATAACGTGATCGGTCTTTCACGAACGGAAACGGCTTTCACGGAAGGGAATGACGGTGATGGAATCAAGATCGGGACGGGTGCTTCGGACAACGAATTCGATAATAACGAGATTCATGACAATGGTGGAAACGGTGTGTCAATCAGCGGTTCGGGGGCTTCAGAGAACCTTTTTTCCTGGTGCCAGATCGGAACGCTGGTTCTGGTCAACGGAACAGACAGGGATTACAGGGCCAATGACGGATTCGGGGTCTGGATCTCTGACGGGGCCGCACATAATAACTTTGACCATTGTTATATCGGCATTCATGAGAACGGGGGGGTCTATGTCGGCGATCTCACCACCGAACCACCTACGGATGGCGTGCCCCCCCTCCTTGACAGCGTCATCATAGGTCACGAACTGGAACGTATTGTCAGCACTTTCTCACCGGGGAAAAAAGGCAAGGCCAACTCTCCGGGTTATGGAATCCAGCTGTTCGATTCACGTTATATCTATCTTACAAATACGACGGTGCAGAATTACGACCATGGCCTCCTGGTCACCGGAGAATCTTCCGCCGGTCATTACCTCGAGTATATGAAGATTACGGGTGGAGCGGGATACGGCCTTTATGCGGATGCCGGCGAGGATATTGTGATAAACGGCATCCGGACGGCGAGGTTCGACCAGGACGGCATGTATATTAAAAATAACAAGCGATTGACGGTCATGGAACGGGGAACCGGCGCGTATAATACCTCTCAGTACAACGGTGGCGCGGGAATGGTTCTGGATACCTGCCAGGATGTCAGCATCGAGGGAATGCAAAACAGTTATATTCACACCAGGGGAGGTTATCGCGTCACCGGCTGCTCGAATGTGAATTTCAGTGACTGCAGTGCCTATGATAACGAGAGCAGCGCATTCATCATCGAGGGGGGATCATCCGGGGTCGTTATTGATAACGGAAACGCCAACAGGAGTAAAGGAGCGGGTGTGGAAATCAACGATTCCAGCGATGTGAAGATCTCGGGTGGTTCAGGAGAATTCGGATTATTCAACAATGAGACGGGAATCAAGGTCAAGGACTCGAGCAACGTGAGCATCGGTTTGAAAGGAAAGGGCAGGATTACAATCGTCGGAACCAGCGATGCGGGCATTCATATCACCGGGGATAAAACCGACAACGTTCAAGTGAAGAATTGTAATGTCATGTATGCGGTCTACGGCGGCTCCGGTGGAAAATCGGCTTTGATAAATTCCACCGATCAATCCGACTGCATTCTCATCGATGGAGGAAAGAATATCGTGATCGGGGACGAAAATCCCGATTTCGGAAATTACATCGGTGAAAACTCTTCCTTGAATACCGGCATCAGGGCAAAGGGAAACGTGACAAACCTCAAGATCCTGAATAACGTCATCGGGAAAGACGTGCTCTATATGACGGGTAGTTCCTCCATCATTTATTCCACGGGGAACCATACAGGGATCATCCTCGAGGAGGCTATCACGGGCGTTGTCGTCAGGAACAATCATATCGTAGGGAACGCATCCAATGGCCTGGTGATCCGCAGCGGGGCACACGATAACGTCATTACAACAACCAGGATTTCGGATAACGGCGGTTATGGAGTCCTTGTGGACGGGGCAGGGACCCGCCACAACCAGATCACCCGGAATACCATCACACATAATGATTCAGCGGGCATTTCTCTTAATGGCGGGAACGACGGGGTGCCCGCTCCCGTGATCACGAATGTCTCCAGTTCCAGCGGGAAAATCTCCGGGGTGGTAAACCCGTCTCCCCCCGCCGGCAGCAGGGTGGAAATCTATTCGGATGAGAACGACGAGGGTCGGTATCTCCTCGGGACAACGAATATATACGGGAACAACTTCACCCTGTCCGGTGTGGTTCCCCCGGCCCTGAACCCCCATGCCCTGATTGTTCACCCCAATGGAAACACGTCCTCGTTCGGACCCTGGAATCAAACTGTGCCGGTTTATCGAAAAGCCTTTCTTTTCGCATCCGATCCCGCCCTGAACAGCGATGTGTATATCATGGATCCCCGGGAGACCTTTCCCGAGCGACTCACCGTTCATACGGCGAACGATTTCGATCCCCAGGCGGATTCCAGGGGCAATGGATTCCTTTTTGTGTCGGAGAGAAGCGGAAACCGGGATCTCTGGTTCCGCTCTTTCGAGAATCCGGAAAACTGCGTGCAAAGCACCATCGATGGAAGCGCGGATTACGAACCGGACTGGCTGGACGGCACGAACCTCGTCGCCTTCACCTCGGAAAGGGACGGCAACGCGGAAATCTATTCCACAACCATCATTACCACGGGATCCCTGATCGGTGAGATTCAGTCATTTTCGGGAGATCTGGACTCGTGGGATTCGGAAACAACCGGAAACGGCTATGCGGTCAAGTTGTATTCAGGTCCGGGCGATGTCATGAAACTGATGTATTATATCGCGGCCGATCCGGCTCCATTTGATTGGCAGCTTCATGCAATCGAAGGATCCCGTCCGGGTTCCATCCTGGTTTCCGGCACCACGGAACCCGCGGGAACGGGGTGGCATGTTGTGGATATCCCCCGCACCGATGCGGGTGAGGAATTCGCAGTGGCCATTATCTATAAGGAGGAAGGCAGGCCCGGGATTGGGGTGGCGTCCGGTTCCGGGTCGGGATATTACAGCTACGATTCCGACGAGGACGAATGGAATGGACTCTTCGGCACGCCCCTTATGATCAAGGCGTTCGTCGCTCCCAGGCCCCCCACCCGTCTCACCATAAACAGTGCCGCGGATCGCGGGCCCTCATGGTCCCCGGATGGAACCAGGCTCGCCTTTTCCTCCGATCGCGGGGGGACTATGGATATCTGGATCATGAACGCGGATGGAAGCGATCCGCATGTCCTCACCGACGGCACTGGGGCAAACACCCTGCCGGCCTGGTCCCACGATGGTTCCCGTATCGCCTTTGTCTCGGATCGGAACGGAAATCCGGACATCTATACGATGAATGCGGATGGAAGCGGTCTTTTCAGGGTAACGGACCATGCCTCGGACGATACGGACCCGGTATGGGGCATTGGGGACGATATGATTTTCTTTGCCTCGGACCGCGAGGGGGGATTTGAAATATTCCAGTCCAAAACGGATGGAACCGGTCAGTCGCGTCTGACGTTTCAACCCGACGGGGCCATTCAGCCGGATGTTACAACCGATGCCTTCTTTTACACACTGAGTGGGGAGATCATCGAACAACTCCAGGAGGAGCCCGTCATCCTGCAAAAGGCGCCTGGAAAGGACCGTACAGGGGGAACCGGCATTATGTTGTCCATCAGTGATGAATCCGCAGGCGCCGGGGAGAAGGTGGATGCAACCGTGGATCTCACCAGCTCCACCGAGGTCGCATTTCTGGAAATGACGATCAATTATGACCCCACTGTTCTTGAGATGGATTCCACCCCATCCGTGGGGATTCAAGACGGCGCCGTGTATGCCCTCAATCCGGAGACGTATCCGGACGACTCCGGCGTTCTCTGTTTCAGCTGGGTCAAGGCCGGGGGGCTGAAAGGGGAGGCGAACGTTCTCGGGTTGCCGATCAGGGCCTCGACATATATCACGGATGCGGCTTCAACCGTTTCCATCGTGAATGCGAGTGCATGCGACACGGGTTACAGCTCGTTTGACGTCGTCACCCGGGATGGAATCATCACATTCAAGGAAGCGGTCAATACCCTGATCAGGGATTGCCTCCTGGGGAAGAAAACCCTGACTCCGGAACAACGCGATCTTGTGGATTTAAACAAGGATGGAAAAATTGATATTTCCGATCTCGTGTACTTCCTGATCAAATAAACCCCGCTGTCATCTCCCCATGGAGATCAGGGTGACCAGATCGGCCATATCCACAATGCCATCCTCGTTCACGTCAAGGTTCCCGCTGGTTGCTTTTCCGAGCAGTGCATCCAGGAGTTCCTGTCTTGTCGGCAATACCCTGAGGACACCCATTTCAGCCATTTGGAACCCGTTGTAGGAACCGTCCAGATCGCCGAAGTACCACTCGCTTTTGTCGATATTGAATCGAAAGCACAGGGAGTAGCTCCCGGCCGGAAAGGGACCGAGTACCGCCGTGTATTCATCCAGGGCCAGGTCGCCCGGTTGAGATCGATCCCTGTCTCCCGTGTATGTGGCGTCGAGCCAGTTCCAGGAGGGATGAAGATCCGGGGCGGTGAGGCTGTCCCCAACACCCGCCTGGGCCTCGATCCCGGGTCCCTGGCCTGCGGCATCGGTGACCCCCAGCTTCAACACACGTCCGGAAACCAGGAGCGTCTCCGTTGTGGAAATGGTGGCATTCGCGGGTTCCTGGAGCTTGAACCAATCGAGTTCGCCGGGTCCGGCCGTCGGGGTTGGTGTGGGTGTCGGTGTTTGTCCGGTAACGCTGAGATCGCCGGCCTTGGCAGTTGAGTAACCGTTTCCGGAGCTGTCCAGGTCGCCGTATTTCCAGGGTCCGCCCGTGAGGCGGAACCGGAAGCAGTAGTCATAATTGCCCGGACTCGAGGGTGCTGTGAGGCTGGCCATATATTCGTCGTCATCGCCGATGTCGAGGTTGTAAACCGCGTCGATCCACGTCCAGGAGGGGTCCGTATAGGGGAGGGTTCCATCCGTACCGATGCCGGCCTGGGCCTCGATGCCCGCTCCCTGTCCGGCTTCATCCGTGACCCCGGGTTTGTAAACCTGTCCATACACGTCGAATGTGGCGTCGGGGTCAATTGTAACGTTTGGCGGGGATTGCAGGTTACACCAGTCGATTTCATCGGGCCCTGGAGTGGGAGTCGGGGTGGGTGTGGCCGAGGGTGTGGGCGTTGGAGTGGGAGTGGGTGTGGGTTGGCGAACAGTCAGGCTTCCGGCCTGGGAGGGGGAGTAGTCGTTGGCTGATCCGTCATAATCGCCGTATTTCCAGGGTTTTCCCAACAGGCGGAACCGGAAGCAATAGTCATACTCCCCGGGGATCATGGGGGCCTGGAGTCGTGTGGTGTATTCATCGTCTTCTCCCACGTCCCTGGTGTAGGATGCCTTGAACCAGGACCATGAGGGATCGGAGTCTGGAAGGGAGCCATCGGGCCCGATGCCGGCCTGGGCCTCGATATTCGGGGAAGACCCTGGAGGATCCGTTTCCCCGGGTTCCTTCACGAGTCCGAATGCGTCGAAATGATCCCCACCGAGCAGTGAGACACGGGGGGGCCAGTTGAGGTTGCACCAGTCCACGGTATCGATGGCCGGGGTCATGGTTGGAGTCGGAGTCGGTGTTGAAGTTGGAGTCGGGGTTATTCCAAACACAGTGAGGCTTCCTGCCTGTTCCGGGGTATAGCCGTTATCCGAGCCGTCAAAATCGCCGTATTTCCAGTCGCCCTCGAGATATCGGAACCGGAAACAATAGTCGTACAATCCGGGTTGGTAAGGTGAGGGGAGCGAGGTTGTGTATTCATCGTTGTTTCCGATATCCGCGCTGTAAGAGGCGTTAAACCAGATCCAGGAGGGATCTGTATGGGGAAGTGTACCGTCCAGCCCGATGCCTGCCTGGGCATGGATGCCCGGGCCCCAGCCGATCGGTTCCGTCACTCCCGGCTGAAAGACATACCCGAAGACATTGAAAGATTCCCCGACGGTCAGAGTGGCCTGGGGCGGCCATTGAAGGATGCACCAGTTCACCTGGGCGGGAGTCGGGGTGGGGGTAGGTGTGGGGGTGGCTGTAATAACGATCATCCTCCCGGCCTTGTCCGGGGAATAGCCGTTGTCGGATCCATCCAGGTCGCCGTAAGTGTATGGCCCTCCTCTGAAGCGAAAGCGATAACAGAAGTCGTATTCGCCTCCCTGGTCGGGAGCGGTGATGGAGCCGGTATATTCATCCAGTGCGAGGTCGCCGGGAGTGGAGCCGTCAACATCGGCGTGAAAAGAGATGCCGAACCAGGTCCAGGAATGATCCGTGGCCGGATCCGAACCTCTTTTCCCGAGTCCGACCCCACCGGAAATGCCGCCTCCGTGACCGCCGCCTTCCGTGATGTTCTTCTTGTACACCCGGCCGTAAGTGGTCACACCTTCCCGCGCCTGGAGCGTAGCGGTGCTGGGAATCTCCAGGTTGCACCAGTCCACCGGTTGCTTGGGACCGGCAAAACCGGTGTTGAGAAACAGCAGGAACAAAATGACGACTGGAATGGAAACAGAAAATCTCTTCATCCTGTCATACCCCCGTGAAATAATTTGGAGTTATAAGAAGTTCTGGTGAAGTCTGGTTTACGAGTTTCACCGAACACATTTATAAAAAATATGTCAGGGGAATTGACAAAAACGCCCATGCAAAAATTCCCCGCATTAAAAACAGAGAGTTTCGTATCAAGGTGAAAATGAGGTGTCAATCACTTTCTATTTATTTGATCTGAACCGCGATGTGCGGCTCGATTGTATCCTGGTCAGCACCCCGTCATGGCCGGAATCCCGGCAATGAGACAAGCCAGGAATAAATTGTCTCTTCGGAAATAGATATGATCCCCGTTCGGATAAAGCGGACGTAATCCCCGGATGTATCGACAATATCAGCACTTCGGGCAACATGTTCCTCTCAACCATGCCGGGGGGCGATGAGCCCTTTTGTCTCCAGTCAAATGAACCCGCGAGATGCATCAACAACGCACTGAAATGGTTATTACCGGAAAGAATCGATCAAAGACAAAGGGATTTTTATTTGCAAAAGTTTTCCAAATGTGATCTTATCCACCACATAGATTAAACAATCAATGGACTTTCCCTCTTCCTGTTCGATCCTGTCCGGAAAGGATTCACGTTATGAAATCGATCCGATTTTTCCTTGCGATTCTCATGCTTTTTCCGATTTCCTGCTCCCGGTTCCCGATCCATTCCCGCACCCGAAAGCCACACTCCCTGAGGATCAATGCAATCCATTACGACGACAGTGGGGAGGGCACGGGATATCATGATACAACCCCGGGAAACACCGGGAAAACCCTCAACACCGATGACGTGGATATCGCACTCAGTGACGAGGGAGGGTGTTGCATCGGCTGGATCGAGAAGGGGGAGTGGTGGCGATTCTCCGACGTTCCCGGGGAAGGGCAAATCTACTACGTGAGTGCCCGTGTGGCTTCCGGATCGGATCAGGGGGCCTTTCGGATCGAATTGAACGGCAAAGAGGCAGGCCGCGCCGCATTCGGTTCCACCGGGGGATCCGAAGTATGGAAAACCATTGACGCCGGCAAGGTGACGCTTCCCGAGGGATTAAGCACCCTGCGAATCATTTCCGATGGAGGGGATTGGAAGTTTCGCTGGATCCACTTTCACTCGAGCCGGAAAGCCGCACGATCCCTCAGGGAAACAAAACCGAAATCCGGCGGGAAAAAACCCAATCCCCGGGTTCTTCTCACCATGACCGAACAGGCGGTGAACATGGCCCTGGAGCTTGTGGATGAGAAGGAGATCACAAAAGTGGATTCGGCGGGGAAAAACGGATCCCTTCACAAGGTCCTGACCCGAAAGAATGTCCTGGATCAACTCGACTCCGCCTCCATCCCCATCGAGTTTATTACCACGATCGTTCCCTATAAATATCTCCAGCCGGGATTTTCAGAACGCATGAAACAGGGCGTTCCCCATGATTCAAACGGGAAAATCATCGTCAATGACGGTTACCACGATGAGCTGATGGTGGAAAACCTCATGCGGGCCTTCAGCGAGAGCTATCCCCAAATCGCCAGCCTTCATTCGATTGGAAAGACGTGGCAGGATCGGGATATCCTGGCCCTCAAGATATCCGACAACCCCTCCCTGGAGGAGGACGAACCCGCCCTCCTGTTCGTGGGAGCCCATCATGCCAGTGAACTCCTCAGTACCGAATACGTGCTCGATATCATGGAATACCTGCTCGAACATTACGATACGGATGAAAGGGTCGGGCAGTGGGTGGACAGCTGTGAAATATGGTGCCTGCCCCTGGCCAATCCGGACGGCCTTCACCGTTTCTTTCACGTATGCGGTTCAGGCAGGAAAAACGGCCGTGATACGAACCGGAACGGAAAAATCGACGAGAGGGATGGTATTGACCTGAACCGGAACTATCCCTTCCGATGGCATACCCTGGGGGAGGGGGCCTCGAAGGGCGATCCGAGGCACTGGTGGTACCGTGGTCCGGAGGCCGCCTCCGAGCCCGAGGTTCAGGCCATCATGCGATTTGCGGAAAAACAGCGTTTCATCCTGCTCCTTTCCTTTCACACATCCGCAACGAAAATCCTCGTTCCATATACCATCGACGAGGTAAGAAACCCTGAACCGAGTGTTGCCTGGATGATCGGGGAAGAAATGGCCGAACTGGCAGACTCGGGAAGGAAGGATCGGAGCTACAGGGCCGTCCGGAATCTCTATTCCGTGGATGGCACCGACCAGGACTGGCATTACTGGAAATACGGAACCCTCGCCTATATCTGGGAGGGATCGAGGCATAATCCCCCCTATGAAAGGGATCGGGATAATCTGGTCGAGGGGATCCGCGACAGCTGGATGTACCTGCTTAAAAGGATTGCGGAAGGCCCCACTCTTTCCGGCCATATCCTGGATGGAGAAACCGGCGAGCCGCTCGAGGCCGCTGTTGAGATATCGGAGATCAAAACGTTCGAGGGAGAGGTTCACACCTCCCATCCGGACACGGGTCGTTTCGATCGCATCCTCCCCTCTGAAGGAACCTGGCATCTGGTTATTCGGAAAGAGGGATACAAGGCAAAAAAGCTAAAGGTGAAGCTGGGAACGGAATGGAAGAGGGATCTCGAGGTGAGAATGGAACGGGAGGATTGAATCCCGGAGCCGGGCGAAACGGGAATTTGAGTGTTCCGTTGAGACATCAATAAGTTTTGCGAACGATAGATTAAAATACTTCAAAAATCGCACATCGTTAATCCTTGTTCGGAAATCAAATTTATCTTGCTCCAGATGACCGGTCAACCCCTCACCGCCATCCCCATTATCCTATTATCCGAATCTTCGATTGACATCCGGCACTGGATCGTTGACTTTTTGATTCGACATTTTGATATTATCTTTTTCCATCGACATGTTAAGGAAAGGCGACCGGCCTTTTTCCATGCTTTCAAAACTTTTCATCCGGAACCTGGCCACGATCGAGAATATGGAGGTTTCCTTCGAGAAGGGCTTGAACGCCCTGACCGGGGAAACCGGGGCGGGTAAATCCATCGTGGTGGGAGGGCTGGAACTGGCCCTCGGGGAACGGCCCGGCTCGAATGTCATTCGTTCCGGAACGAACCTGGCCCTGGCAGAGGCTCATTTCCTTCCCCCTTTCCCCCCCCGGGTGAAAACCATTCTTACAAAGGAACTCGAGCTGGAATATGGTTCCGGGGAATCCCTTGTTCTCCGGAGGGAACTGTCGCGAAAGGGGAAAAACCGCTGTTTTATAAACGACCAGATGGTGGCCGCGGGGGAACTGAAACGCGTGGGGGAACTCCTGGTGGATTTTCACGGACAGCACGAACACCAGTCCCTGTTTCATACCCCGGCCCACCTCGCCGCACTGGATGCCTTTGGAGGGCACAGAGATCTTATTGATCGTTACTCCCGCTCCTATAACGAGGTGCAATCCCTCCGGCGACGAAAAAGGGAACTCGACGATGCGGCCAGGGATTTCGAAAAACGACTGGATTACCTGAATTACCAGATCGAGGAGATTGAAAACCTCGATCCGAAACCGGGCGAGATCGCTGAACTCGAGCAGGAGGAAAAACGTCTGGCCCATGCGGAAACCCTGGCCCGGGCCGCGGCAGATGCCTATGCCCTCCTTTACGAGGGGGACGAAGGAAAGGATCGGATGCCCGTCATCCAACTCATTGATCAGGTTTCCCGCCTGGTGGACGAAATCGCGGAAGTTGAACCCGGTTTCACGGAACCTGCCTCCTCCCTCGGGGAAACCCGGGTCTCTCTCCAGGAACTGGCCTTTTCCCTCAGGGATTACTCGGAACGAACCAATGCGGATCCCGGGAGGCTGGATGAGCTGATCGCACGTCTCGAGTCACTGCGTCATCTTACAAGAAAACACGGAGGCACGGAAGAAAGCCTGTTTGCCGCCCTGGAAGAGATGAAAAAAGACAGGGCAAAAATGACCCGCGACGATGCGGAAAGGCGGGAGATCGACGGGAAACTGGATCGAAAAGAAAAGGGCCTCGAGGGGAAAGCCGCCGAACTCTCACGGAAAAGAAAAAAGGCCGAGGAACGCTTCTCGAAAAAAATCATGTCTCTCCTCGAGGGCATGGCCATGAAAAAGGCCCGGTTTACCGTATCCATGTCTTCCCTGGATCGACCGGGTCCGGAAGGGATGGATCGGGTGGAATTCCTCCTGGCGGCCAATCCCGGACTCCCGGCCGCCCCCTTGAGAAAGGTGGCATCCGGTGGGGAACTCTCCCGCGTGATGCTGGCCATCAAATCCATGCTGGCCGATCGCGATGCCATCCCAACGATGATATTCGATGAAATCGACGCGGGCATTTCGGGAGAAACCTGCGGCAGGGTCGGTCGGGTCATGGAAAAACTCGCCGCCTCGCACCAGCTTATCTGCATCACCCATCACGCCCCTATCGCGGCCAGGGCCGGAACCCACGTGTCCGTCAGAAAAACCACCAGGAGGGGACGGACCTTTACGGAGCTGGTTCCCCTTGCGGGAAAGACGCGGCTGGAGGAGCTGGCCCGGATGCTGGGAGGGAAAGACACCGCCGCCGCACTCGACCTCGCCAGAGAGCTTCTTCCCCCCTGACCCGAATGGCACTGACTTAAGGAAATAGAATCATGTTCTCCGGGGAGATATATTTCCTTACTCGTACTCGCACTCTCACTCGACATTTCCGATACACGTGCTTCTCTCCTTGATTCAAGATCCTAAATTATGAACGATTACGATTACGCATATCAGTCTTTGTCACGCCTCAGCGTGACTTCGACTTGACAGGCGATGAGTGGAAATTGGTCTTTTCGAGCCTGAAGTCAGCGCCATTCCCCCTGACCCCTTTCAATACACCTGTTTTTTTATTCGAGAGGGATGTAAAGCTTGTACAATGTGGCTTCCGGAGTCTGGTCGTCCCGGACGGCGCATCCCCCGAGGTAGCGGCAGACCGAGGCCCATTTCTCGAACCGCTTGATGCGCTTTCTGGTTTTTTCATTCCACCGGATGGATCTTTTTGCCAGGTTTTCCAGGTCGTCGCTCACCCGGTCGAAATTGATATATAATACCAGACGCGTGTTATCGGGGAGATCGGAGAAGAGGCTTTGAAAGAGGGGATGGCGGGAAAGGGAAGAACCGCCCCTCGAGCTCTTTTCCCCCTCCGCGTCCCCCCTGATCCGGATATGGGCGAAATCCCCCTCCATGGCGGATCCAATCGTACCTGCGGGTGTGATGATGGAAGAGGAATCCCCTGTCCCCATGGAAGCCATGAGCCTCGTAAGCGTTTTTTCCGAACGCGAGGAATCCCTGGTTTCAACAAGGAGATCTCCGTCAAACAGGGGAGAGATAAAACCGGGTTCCATCCGGTTCAGGGAAACAAGGATTTCATTTTTCACATCGGGAAGGATATGCCTTTCGAGAAGGAGGTGGAGTTCCGGGAAGAATTCCGGTTCATCGCCGGTATAGGTTTCCTTCCTGAAGAATGTATCGGAAAATTCGTGGAGGGTTTCTCCCAGCCGGTGATCCTTCAATCCCAGAAAAACGGATGCATCAGCGGGGATTTGATTCATTCCCCGGTAATGCCGGGGCGGCGGGATGATCTCCCGGGGGGAGCGGTGATACAGCCTGACGGCGCCGTGAAGTCCCTTGTCCAGGTGAATCTCCACATGGATGAACCGGTAAGGGGAGAGTCCCCTGCAGATGAGGGGGAGGTTTTCCTTGAGGCTCTCGGAATCGGACTGTTTCTGCGATGCCTCCAGAAAGGCGGTCAAAGAAGCGGGATTCACGTATCCCGAGAGATTGCCCGACAGGGGAAGGATCGAGAGGTAGTTCCGGAAATCCTCCCGATCGTATAACCGGGGAAGGGATCTGTCGTTTTTGAGATCTACGATTCGCTTCAAAAGGGTTGTGTCGGGAGAGCGGATGGTGAGGAAGACCGTTCGTCCGAACCGGAGATAGGAAAAGGATCGCGTGTTTTCCTTCCCCTTGTATCGATTGATCGTCACATTTTTAAATTTTTGCCTTTCGAGGTTGAGATCGGGATAATATCCCGCCACGAACTCCGCCAGTTTTTCCTCGAATCCGATCCTGGTGCGGGACATGACCAGGATGGAGGGTGGGGCGTCCGGAGAGGAGGGGGGCACGATGGCGGCGGCCAGTTCCTGACCCATCCACTTGAGCAGGAAATCCCGTCCCAGCTGCATCCTTGTTTTATACTCGATTTCGGAAAGCTGGTTTTTCCATTCCCGGTAGTCGTCGCTCGAGATGAGAACCCGTCCCAGCTCGTCGCTCTCCATGATTTCATGGTAAACCCCGAGGGAGGAGGCCTGATCCCAGAGGCCGGAGAAATCCCTGAGGGAGACGAAAGCGGCGGTCTCCGGGGGCATGAGACGGGCGAAATGCCGGACATAATCGGGACCGGTTCTCTTCTGAATATAAACGATCAACGACAAGATGACGCCGGTCGCCGCAACAAGACAAAAGAGGATTATCCTGCGTGCTTTTTTTTTCATCTTATTTCCCGGTCGAGTCCTTGTACAGAAAACATGCCACCTTGCGGCCGTCTTCGAATTCCACCAGGGGCGGTGCGGCTTTGTCACAAGGATCGAATCGTTCCGAACAACGGGGATGAAAGGGACATCCCGGGGGAGGATGAATGGGACTGGGAACGTCTCCCTCGAGAATGATGCGTTTCCTGGTCGTCCCGGGATCCACGGTGGGGATCGCCGAGAGGAGGGCGCGGGTATAGGGATGAAGGGGATCGAAGAGAACCTGGTCCCTCGAGCCCACTTCCATGAAAGCGCCGAGGTACATCACCGCGATGCGATGGCTGATATGGCCCACCACGGAGAGATCGTGGGAGATGAAGATCATGGAGATCTCGAAATTTTTCTGAAGATCCAGAAGCAGGTTGATAATCTGGGCCTGAATGGAGACATCCAGTGCGGAGACCGGTTCGTCGGCGATCACGATATCCGGCTCCACGGCCAGGGCCCGGGCGATCGAGATCCTCTGCCTTTGACCACCGCTGAACTCGTGGGGAAATCGAACGGAATGTTCCGGCTGCAAACCAACATCCCGGAGCAGTCGACCGATCCGTTCCCGCCTTTCTTTTCCCTTTGCAAGGTGGTGAATGGCAAGGGGTTCCCCGACGATGGATCCAACGCTCATGCGGGGATTGAGGGAGGAGAAGGGATCCTGAAAGATCATCTGGATATTTCGCCTGAAGGAGAGCATCTCCTTCTCCGGCAGGGCGGCCAGGTTGGGTGAGTCGTTATAGTATATTTCCCCTTTATCAGGGGTATCGAGCCGGACGATGAGACGGCCCACCGTGGTTTTCCCGCACCCGCTTTCCCCCACAAGCCCTAAAGTTTCCCCCTTTGCAAGAGAGAACGAAATCCCGTTCACCGCCTGTACGGCCTCCCTTTTTGTGGAAAGAAAGCTCTTTTTCACGGGGAAGTGTTTCACCAGATTTTTCACGGAAAGGACAGGTTTGCCGTTTTGCGGGGGGGTGATTTGATCCATCGCTCAATTCTTACTGTTTGGAATGGCCCATTTCAACACATCGCTCATTTTTCTGGTAAACCTGAAGCTGATGGCTTTCCTGACTTCACCGGGGATTTCCTCGAGATCCTTTTTGTTCTCCGCCGGCATGATGATCTCCCTGATCCCGGAACGATGAGCGGCCAGAACCTTTTCCTTGATGCCTCCCACCGGAAGCACGTTTCCCTTGATGGTGATCTCGCCGGTCATGGCCAGGTCTCTTTTGACCGTCTTCCCCAGGAGCAGGGAGGCGATGGAGGTGCAGACCGTGATTCCGGCGGAGGGGCCGTCCTTGGGAATGGAACCGGCCGGGATGTGAATATGAAGATCGCTCTCCGAGAATCTCTTTTCAGGAACAGCTATCTTTTTCGCGATGGAGTGAAGATAGGTGAGGGCGGCCCGGACCGATTCCTTCATGACATCACCCAGCTGGCCCGTGAGGATCAGTTTTCCCCTGCCGGGTGTGGCGCTCGATTCCACGAACAGAATCTCGCCTCCCGTCTGGGTCCAGGCGAGCCCGACGGCCACCCCCGGCTCCGGGGGCCTGTTACTGGTCTCCGATGTGATTCTATGGGGACCGAGATACCCGGACACATTCCTGGCGGTGATCCTGGCCAGGCGTGTATCGCCCTCTGCCACGCGGCGGGCGATCTTGCGGCAGATATTCCCGATTTCCCTCTGGAGGTTCCGAAGCCCCGCCTCCCGGGTGTAATTCTGGATAATGGTCTGGATCGCACCCCGGGTAAACACCAGATGATCGCGACCCACTCCGTTGATCTCATATTCCTTCGGGATGAGGTACTTGCGGGCAATTTTGATTTTTTCGTACAGGGTGTAACCGGAGAGGCGGAGCACTTCCATGCGATCCCTGAGTGCGGGCGGAATCGTGTCCAGCATGTTGGCGGTGGTGATAAACATGACCCTCGAGAGGTCGAAGGGGAGGTCCAGGTAATGATCCGTGAAGGAGTCGTTCTGTTCGGGATCCAGCACCTCGAGCAGTGCCGAGGAGGGGTCGCCCCGGAAATCGGACCCGAGCTTGTCGATTTCATCCAGCATGATCACGGGATTGTTGGAACCGCAGTTTTTCAGGCCGGAGATAATGCGGCCGGGAAGGGCGCCGATATAGGTGCGTCGGTGGCCGCGGATTTCGGCTTCATCGCGCATGCCCCCCAGGCTGAAGTGATAAAACCGGCGATCCAGGGCCCGTGCGATGGATTTCCCCAGCGAGGTTTTTCCAACACCGGGAGGGCCCACAAAACAGAGGATGGGGCCCTTGATGGTTTTCCTGAGTTTGACCACGGACAGATACTCGAGGATGCGTTCCTTGATTTTATCCAGATCGTAATGATCCTCGTCCAGGATCTTTCTGGCCTTTTTGATGTCGAGGTTGTCTTCGGTGCTCTCCAGCCAGGGCAGATCCAGGATCCAATCGATGTAGGTGCGGGTGATGGTATAATCGGGGGAATTGTGGGACATCATCCGGAGCCTTTTGATCTCTTTCAAAGAGGCCTTCTGGACGGCTTCCGGGAGTTTCTTCTCGTTCAGGCGGGACTCGAGCTCCAAGGCGTCGTCACGCTCTTCCCCACCCTCTCCCAGTTCTTTATGAATGGCCTTGAGCTGCTGCCTGAGAAAGTACTCCTTGTGGCTTTTTTCCACCTCGCTTTTCACCTCGGACCGGATTCGATCCCCGAGTTCCAGCACCTCCACCTCACGGGCCAGAAGGGTCATTACCCTGTTCAGCCGTTCCTTTGTATCGGTGAGGGTGAGGATGGTTTGTTGATCGGAGATCTCCAGGCTGAGGTTGGCCGTGACAAGGTCCGCGAGTTTTCCGGGATCTTCCATGTTGAGGGAGGCCACCCCGAGCTCCTCGGGGAGATTGGAAAGGGCAATCGCACGCTGGAGGAGATTCTGGGTCTGCTTGATAAGGGCCTCCACATTGATGTCTCCCGGAGTGGGGAGGTTTTCCACGACAGGGCTGATTTGAGCCAGAATATGGGGTTTTTCCTGCACAATTTCCCTGATCGAAATCCGCTGCAGACCATGAAGGAGGATCCGGATGCTTCCATCGGGAATCTTGAGCATCCGAAGGATCAGTCCCGCGCAACCGATGGGATGCAGGCTCGTTTCGCTCGATTCCGTCTTCCGTCGCATGAACACCCCGACCAGGCGATCCTTGAGGACCACGTTCGATACCAGCTCGATGTGTTCCTTCCCATGAATGGTCATGGGGGCGATCATATAGGGGAACAGGACGAAGTTGTTGAAATCCAGAATCGGGAGCTCGCCTGGAATCTGGATCTGGTCGCCCTGGATGATTTTGTTCATGTCTTCCACGGAAATACCGGATGGATCAGTCATTTGAAATCACCCTGGTTTCTTTTTTTCGAATATCCATTCGCTTTTCACTCGGATCAGGAATCTATTGAAATCTCGTTTTTTCCCGGATCTCTTCGAGGGATGGTGATCCGGAGAAAGCCGTCGGTGTAACTCGCGTTGATGTCGTTTTTGTCCCACTTCGGAGAGATCCTGAAGTCCCTTCGAAACGGACCGTAATTGATCTCCATCTGGTGATAATTTTTTTTCGGTTCCGGTTCGCCCGACATGCAGACGCACCGTTTCCCCTTTACCGTCAGGATATCCTCCTCGAGGAGGATTTGAATATCGTCCTTATTCATCCCGGAGATTTCCATTTTAATGACGATGACTTCCCTCCCCTCCACGGTGGATTCATAGATATCGGTAGGTGGCGTCCAGGAGGCGGGTTGCGGCGGGTACAGGGCAAAAAGCGGTTTATGGGAGAAAAAATCCCCCAACCGGTTGGGATAACGGTCGCCCCTGGTTTCCAGGGAACGCTCTTTTGTTACGTGAATAACGCCGATACAGGGAATCCGGCCTTCGGGACGCCTTCGTCCCTCGTCAGGGAAATCTGGCATTGTGCGGCTCCTTTTGGGGAAC
>Ga0272442_10002808_pt1 | contig 24857 bp, 23 predicted proteins | sample SSMForm2O_FD_200262 | JGI IMG/M metagenome (GOLD analysis project Ga0272442, IMG submission 200262) | Marine sediment archaeal communities from Little Sippewissett salt marsh, Falmouth, MA, United States - SSM-Form-2O | ecosystem: Environmental > Aquatic > Marine > Wetlands > Sediment ... | reverse complement strand
AAGGGCCGGCGAACGCGGCTGTGGATGCCGGATGAGGTGTGGGTGGAGGACAAGCAGGCGTTTATGGACATGCTCGTCGCGAAGACGGTGACCATTCTGACTGAGGAGCCGGTTGACATCTACGTCAATCCCACGTTTCTTCCGGCGTGCATTGCGGCCGAGTACGATGCCCTGTGGACGAACGAGCGGATGGATCGCGTTATCGGGGCGGCGGTGAAGAACGATGTGGCGATCGAGATCAACTCGCGGTTTCGACTGCCCAGCGAGACGTTTCTCCGTCGTGCCAAGCGGGCGGGGGCCAAGTTCAGCTTCGGGACGAACAACGGGGGCAAGGACCTGGGCCGCCTGGAGTACAGCCGCCTGATGGCGAAGCGCCTCGGTCTGAAGAAGGCTGATATGTTCATGCCTAAGGGCGAGGGGCAGAAGGCCATCCAGCGAAAGGGCCTGCCTCGTCGGTCCCGGTAGGGGACCTTGCCTCACGGGTTCTGAAGGAAGAGGTGGACGCCTTTCTTGTTCGCAGAGGCCACGTCGAGTCTGCCGTCTCCGTCGATGTCGGCGACTTCGAATTGCGTGCCAATGCCTGAATCGTCATCGATCAGGTGGCGGATGAACTGGACTTTGCCTTTCTCGGGTCGGCGTATCTCGAACCAATAGACGACGGCCGGCTCGCTACTGCCGGGGTCGTTGCCGTTGTGGGCGAAGTAGCGTTTTCCGGTGACGACGTCCTGGATGCCATCGGCGTTGATGTCGGCCAGCCGCAGGGCGTGGACCTGGGAGAAGTCCTCGGTGATTACATGTTGCTGGAAGTCGGTGCCGTCAGCGCCCTGTTCTTGCTCGAACCACCACATCCCGTACTGGTGAGCGGAGCTGGTGATTACGTCGCTGTCGCCATCGCCATCGACGTCGTACACGATCAGGTCGGCGCAGGGTGGTCCGAGGTTGGCCTTGTGGAACTTCCAATGGGGCTGGGTGCGATCCTCGGGGGCTTCCCACCAGCCTTCGCGCACGAGGACGTCGTTGCGTCCGTCGCCGTTGATGTCGCCTACGCCGAGTCCATGACTGAACTTCTCGCTGCCGGGGGCCTTGGGGCCAGCGATGATATGCATATCCCACTGTTTCGAGGCGTCTTCCGGCAAGCTGAACCAGGCTACGTAGCCTTCGGGTTGGACGCCCCAGAGCGCTACCGGCTTTCCGTCGCCCAGCAGGTCGGCGAAGAGGGGCGTTTCGTTGCAGGCGCTGCGCGTGCCGACGTGCCTTTTCCAGTGCCCGGATTTCCCTTTGGGATTCTCGTACCAGCGGGAGGGTTCGCCCATCATGGTGGTGATTACCGAGTCGATCCAGCCGTCGCGGTTGACGTCGCAGGTGAAATTGGCGAAGGTCTGGCTGTATCCCTTGGCGGGGTCGTACTTGCCGGGCGGGAGGATCTCGTGCATCTGCCAATCCGGGGCGGCGTACCACACCTCTCCGGCCAGGACGTCCAGCTTGCCATCGCGATTGACGTCGCCCAGGCCGACACCCTCAGAGCGAAACGTCGTGTCAACGACGATCTTCCGGAAGGTTATGTCCTTGGCCTGTGCGGTTGAAGCGGCGATTGCCACGAGCGACAAGAGCGCGATGACTGTTCGGATTCGCATGAGAAATCTCCTCGTCATGTTGTGGTTCCGAGCGCGTGTTCGGCGATGAGCGCGTGCGTTCATCCTGAGAGCGTATTGTATCGCGTTGCCGTCTCAGAGCCAGGGAATACTGAGCGGCGGGCTCAGATGGACAGGGCCTCGTGCGGGCAGTTCTTGGTGAGGATTCGGCGGCCGGTGTTGGCGATGAGGATGTCGTCCTCGAGGCGAATGCCGAACTTGCCCGGGACGTAGATGCCTGGCTCGATGGTGAGGATCTGGCCGGTCTGGAGCCTGTCCTGGGTGTCTTGCTTCAAGAAGGGGCTCTCGTGTACATCGAGGCCAATTCCGTGTCCGGATCCGTGGCCGTAGACGGGCAGCCCGCTGTCGCGGATGACTGCTCTGGCGGCGGCATCGACCTCTGCGAGCTTGGCACCTGGTTTGGTGATGGCTATGGCGGCTGCCTGGGCGCGTTCGAGGATTCCGTAGGCGCGGCGATAGGCGGCGCTGGGCCTGCCGATTGCGAAGCAGCGGGTGATATCGCAGCAGTAGCCTTTGTGTACGGCGCCGAAGTCGATCAGGATGGTATCGGTCTTGCCGAGCTTTCTGCGGCCGGGCTGGTGGTGGGGCCTTGAGGCGTTGGGACCGAAGGCTACGATGGTTTCGAAAGCGTTCCTGCTGGCCAGGCGACGCATCTCCATGTCGAGCCTGCCGGCCAGTTCGATTTCGGTGACGCCTGGCTTGAAGAACGATTTGGCCTTGGCCAGTGCTTTGGCGGCTATGCCAGCGGCGGTCCTGATCGCGGCCGTTTCGGTGCGGTCCTTGATACTGCGTGCTGTTGCGAGGGGCGCATCGACCGTCTTGAGCGGAATATTGAGATGCTTTCTCAAGGCATTATGGGCTGCTACCGAGACGGCGTTGTCGACGGCGATTTTCTTGATGGATTTGAGCTTGTTGACGAGCTTGCCGGCCGCGGCCGTGATGGGGCCCTGACGCAGAACGAGTCTTGCTCGGGGGCACTCCTTCTCGGCCTGCTCGATGTAGCGGCTGTCGGTGATCAGGTACACGGCATTTTTTGTGACAAACGCCCACGCGTCATGGCCGAAGAAGGCCGTCAGATAGGTTACGTCGGCCGGCTGGGTGAGGATCAGGCCGGCGACCCTCAGTTGTGGGAGCCGACGGCGTAGGTCTTGCACACGTGCCTGGATTGTCTCTGCATTCATGCGTTCCTCGGTGTGTTTGGGGTCCTCTCTTTTCCAGTCGATCAATTGGGTCCATTCTTATCAAGATTCAGGGGCAAAGGGAAGGTTTTTCGGTCGGCGGTTTGGGCCGGGGCCGGTTGGTTTCTATACTTTCCGTAGAAGCGGGTCTCTGCGGTGGGAGCGGCCGCCCGAAGGGTGGTCGGCGGTGTTTTCCGCGGGGGACGACAGCCTTTTCTTCAAGATTCATTTCCCACAGGTTAGGACGGCGGCAGCCGTCCTCTTTTCTGACTTGCCCAGGGCCTCTGGGGCCACTAGAATGGACCGGCTCTGATCAAGATTTCCTAGTCATTTATGAAGTTGTCTCCCATATGCTGCTACCGATTCGAACGAGCATTCAACCGCGGCGGACGCCCTATGCCAACTACGTGCTCATCGGGCTCAACATCCTGGCGTTTCTGCTCCAGTTCGGCATCGATTCTACGACACACCAGGTTGGCTTTCGCCCCTGGGTCTATCGTTTCGAGCTGATACCCAGGGTGTCTCCATGGTGGACGCTGGTGACCTACGCCTTCCTGCATGGCGACTTCTGGCACATCTTTTTCAACATGTTCATCCTGTATCTGTTCGGTAAGAACGTCAACGACAAGCTGGGCCATCTGGCCTATCTGGTGTTCTATCTTTGCGGTGCGGTGGCCAGTGGCTTCGGGCATGCGATGCTTCATGTGGCCCCGCCGGGGGAGGTGGCGGTGCCGGTGATGGGGGCCAGCGGTGCGGTGGCGGCGGTGACGGGGGCGTATCTGGTCCTGTTTCCCCAGACGCTTCTGACGGTGGTCTACTGGTTCTTCTTCATTGGCACGATCGAGGTGCCGGCGATGTACTTCATTCTGCTGAAGCTTATCATCCTCGACAACATGCTGGCCCGCGGGGGGGGCAACATCGCCTACGATGCCCATCTGGCGGGTTACGGCTTCGGGATTGCGATGAGCTTGATTCTCCTGGCCACGCGGCTGGTCTCGACCGACAACTTCGATCTTTGGGCCATGCTGAAGCAGTGGAACCGGCGGCGGTCCTATCGCGATGCGGTCTCCGGGGGGTTCGATCCGTTCCGGGGCTCGGGCGGGCGCCGGCCTGTGGCGTCCAGGGAGGTGAAGAAGACGGTCGCCGAGAAGCAGAAGGAGATCGAGGTGCGCGAGCTTCGCCATTCGATCAGCCAGCGTCTGGAGGAGCGTAATCTGCCAGCGGCGGCGGACCTGTACGTCGAGCTGATGAAGGTCGATTGCGAGCAGGTGCTGTCGCGTCAGTATCTTCTCGATATCGCCAACCAGCTTGCCAGCAGCCAGCGTTCTTCCCAGGCGGCCTACGCTTACGAGCAGTTCCTGACGCACTACGGGACCTCCGAGTACTCCGAGCAGGTGGAACTGATGCTGGGCGTACTCTACTCCCGCTATCTGCACCGGCCGGAGGAGGCGATCGTGCATCTACGACGGGCCGCCGAGCGATTGACAGACGAGGCCCAGGTGAAGATGTGCCGTGAGGAGCTTGCACGGCTTGGGCGGTAGGGAGCGGGTTTTTCGCCAGTTGTCGGGCCGATACGGCACTTTGGGGGTTGACAGTGCCAATCCGGCTGGGTAATCTCACAGACGATGGATCGCCCTGTCTGGGGGCCTTTCCTAGCTCATCGATGGGAACATCTTAAAAGGAGGTATAGATGATGCGAGATCGCATGGATTCCGTTGGACGTGCGGTGCGGATAGCGTTCGGGGGTCGGGTGCCATTTGCAGTGTTCTTCGTCGTGGTCGTGGCCTGCTCGGGTGCTGTCTGGGCCCAGGGGGATGCCAACCAGCCGGCCGCGGAACCGGTGACGCTGGCCGCTCCGCGGGCGCCGGGCCCGTTTGTCGCGGATGTGACGGCCAACGACGTCTACATTCGGTCGGGCAACGGCACGAATTTCTATCACTGTGGCAAGCTCTACAAGGGGGATCGCGTCCAGGTAATCAAGGCCCAGCAGGGGTGGTCCTGCATTGCCCCGCCCCCGGGCTGCTTCTCGTGGATTGCGATGCAGTACGTGAGCATCAATCTGGACAATCCAACGATGGGTATGGTGACCGGCGACAACGTTGGGGTGTACGCCGGGTCTGACTATGTCGAGCCGATGTACTCGACGAGCAAGCAGGTTTCGCTGAACCGGGGCCAGAGCGTGCGGCTGCTTAGTGAGGAGAAGGACGAGTACTACAAGATAGCTCCACCTGAGGGTGCCTATCTTTGGGTCAGCAGCCAGTTTCTGCAGCCGGCTCAATCCTCTGTGAGAACGACACCTCTCGATGCGGGCGCCCCGGCCGAGCCGAACTCGCCAGGGCCCGAGGTGAAGGTGGAAGCGGCTGAGGAGCCCGATCTACTCGATCAGTACTATGCTTTGAGCAAGCTGGTTAAGGAGGAGCGGCAGAAACCAGTGGGCGAACAGGACTATACGGCGATCAAGGAGGGGCTCGCGAAACTGGCCGAGAACGAGGCAAAAGGGCGAGCGACGCGCTATGCCGGCTTCACACTCAAGCAGGTTGAGCGGTTCGAGCTGGCCTGTACGGTGGCCAAAGAGATTGCCCTCCAGAAGAAGGAACTGCAAACGGCGACGAGCAAGATTGACGAGGCGCGGGCGGCTCGGCTGGCTCAGATCGATACTCTCGGCAAATTCGCCGTGATTGGCAAGCTCGAGCGTTCGAGTCTCTTTGCGTCGTTGCCGGCGGGTTCAGCGAAGCGATATCGCGTGCTGGACGAGTCGGGCAAGACAGTCTGCTACGTTTCTCCGACCGGGGCGGCCGCCGGTAAGGATATGGACAAGCTCATCGGCCATAAGGTCGGGCTCGTGGGGACCATCACGCCGCACGAGGCTACGGCGCGGGCGTTCATCGAGTTTACGGAGATCGTGCAGCTAGACTGAGCGACTCGGGAGGTTCTCTTGTGGGCCTCTTCGGCATTTGGCATTTTGTGAGCAAAAAAGGAAGTCGCGTCCCGGCCGGGACGCGACTTCTTCTCATTTGCTGATGTGCTGACCGGCAGTCATCGTCTGTCCAGTCAGATGCCCGTTTGCACGTCACACCTCGAAATCGTCGCACGCGCGGTAGGCGTCGATCAGGGCACGCTCGGATTCCTTGGAGTTGCCTTTGCTCTTGCCATGCTCCATGCAGAGGACGCCTTTGTATCCCTTCTTATGTAGGTGCTTGAAGATGTTCTTGTAGTTGATCTCGCCGGAGGTTGGCTCGTTGCGGCCGGGGTTGTCGCCCAGGTGGAAGGCGCCGATTTCGCTCCAGGCTTTATTGATGTTGGGGATGAGATTGCCCTCGGTGATCTGCTGGTGGTAGAGGTCATCGACGATCTTGCACGAGGGGCTGTTCACGGCCCGGCAGACGAGGTAAGCCTGGGGGATCTTCTGGAGGAACAGGCCCGGGTGGTTGGCCCACCAGTTCAGCGGTTCGAGGACGATCACGACGTCGTTCGCCTCAGCGATCTCGGCGCAGTAGCGGAGGTTGTCCACCATGTTGGCGGTCTGGTAGTCCCATTCCATGCGCTGGCTGCAACATCCGGGGGCGATGAGCATCCACTTGGTGTTGGTTCGCTTGGCGACCTCCACGCCTTCCCTGGTGCGCTTGATGATCTCGTCGCGAAAGGCCTTGTCCTGCGTGACGAACGTTGGCTTTCTGAACTCGGCATACAAGACGAACGGCCCCATGGTCATGTCTCGACGCGCCAACTCGGCGGCGATCTTCTCCTGCATGTCGGCGGGTCTGCCCATCAGTCCGTTGTCGAACATGGCGGAGAAGCCCTCGTCGGCCATGAACTTGATGTTGTCGAGGTAATCCGCTCCTGCATGCTTGCGGAACATGCCGGGATTGGGCGCATACTTGAGCTTGAACCGTCCGCCGTTACCGGCGGCCTTGGTCCTGGAGGCGACGGCCGAGGCGGCCAGTGCCGCGGCTGCCGCGCTGCCGATGAAGTTGCGGCGTGAAAGCGCATCAGATTGGGTGGTTCGATCTCTCATCTTTTGACTCCTGCTATTGGCTGCCAGAAAGCTCGGCTCCTCCACGGACTCGAACGTGAGTTGTGGGTGACGATATCCCCCAAGGGTTGTCGATCGGCGCGCCGGATGGGCGCGCCGATCGATGCCGTGTGCTCGACACAGATGGGTCGCGTGACTACTTCTTCATCGCGGTCCACTTCTGTTTGCTCTTGCTGCTTGCCACGACGGTCTCAATGAAGAGCATGCCTCGGACGCCTTCGGCCACGCCGGGGAAGTCCTGGGCCAGCGCGTCGGCCTTCTTGCCGGCGATGGCGCATTTGACTGTCTCGGCGAAGTTGCTGTAGTTATTGGCGAAGGCTTCAAAGAAGGCTTCCGGATGGCCCGATGGCAGGCGGGTATTCCGTGCGGCTGCCTTGCTGTAGGCGGCGACGTAGTCGTTGCCTCGTTTCCAGACCTCTTCCGGCTTGCTCGGCCGTCGGACGTACAGGTAGTTGGGATGCTCCTGGTGCCATTCGAGACTGGCCTTCTCACCGTGGACCCAGATGGCCAGGTTGTTTTCCTCGCCGTGAGCGATCTGGGTGGCGTGGAGGATGCCCCGGGCCCCGCCTTCGAGCTTGATCAGGCAGTTGCAGTCGTCGTCTAGAGGACGTCCTGGGACGAAACTCGTCAATTCGGAGCAGAGATGGGTGATCTTCAGGCCGGTGATGTATTCGGCCAGGTTGGCCGCGTGTGTGCCGATGTCACCGACGCAGCCGCCGGCACCGCTCTGCTTGGGGTCGGTCCGCCAACTGGCCTGCATCTGCCCGGTCTTCTCCAGTGCGGTCGAGAGCCAGCCCTGGGGATACTGGACAACGACCTTGCGGATCTTGCCGACGTCCTTCTTGGCCACCATGTCTCTGGCGAGCTTGACCATGGGGTAGCCGGTATAGTTGTGCATGAGGCCGAAGACGAGCTTGTTCTTCTTGACCAGCTTCTGCAGCTCTTTCGCTTCCTTGGAGGTCAGCGTCATGGGCTTCTCGCACATGACATGGAAGCCGGCCTTGAGGAAGTCGCGGGCGATGGGGAAGTGCCAGTTGTTGGGCGTCGTCACGGCGACAAAATCGATCCGCTCGCCTTCCGGCAGAGCCAGTTCGGCTTTGATCATTTCCTTGTAATCGCCGTAGGCGCGCTTCGGACTGACGTAGAGCATCTTGCCCATCTTCTTGGAATTCTTGGGATTGATGTCGAACGCTCCGGCCACCAGCTCGATCTCCCCGTCCAGGCGGGAAGCCTTGCGATGCACGTCACCGATGAACGCGCCGATGCCTCCACCGATCATTCCCATTTTCAGCTTTCGGTTGACCTTCATGCCTACTCCTTTCAATTCACACTGCTGTGGACGAAGCTTTTGGTGCCTGTGTGTCGACAACTCCACCGTGCCGGTGATGAGCCGTCCGGGCTGCGAAAATCACCGTCGATTATAGAGATCCGCACGGGCAAAGCAACCTCAAAAGCCCTGCGTTCGGGCTCGTGACGCTGCCTGTTTGAGCGTTCACTATACCGGCGGTGTGGGGGGCAGACAAGATGGGATTGGCTCGGCTGTGGCGGCCTCGGTGCCGGTCAGCGCGACGCGTTTGCCGGCCGGCAAACTTTCCGTTGACAAGGTCCCATGGAGCTTATAAACCTTCTGTACGCTATCTTTGGCGTTTCGATGCGAATCCATCCAGATGACGACGAGGTTCCATGGACACAGACGTCCGACCGGTTTCTGTTGATTTGTACTTTCTGCCCGTGACGACGCGGGTCCCGCTGAAGTTCGGCCCGGAGACGCTGACGTCGGTGATCTGTGCGCGGGTGGGTATGACGGTGGCCGATCGCAACGGGCGCGCCGCTTTGGGGTGGGGCGAGGTGCCGCTGAGCGTGCAGTGGGCGTGGCCCAGCAACCTGGGCTACCAGGAGCGCTGTGATGCCATGCAGGCGTTCTGTCAGATGCTAGCGAAGGCCTGGGCGGACTTCGCTGAGATGGGGCACCCGATGGAAGTAGGGCACAGCTTCAACGAGTCGGTCCTGCCCGGTCTGCTGGCGACGCTGAATGCCGAACGCGGTGCGGACGCCGAGCCGATGCCCTGGCTGGCCGCCTTGGTTTGCTGTTCGGCCTTCGATGTTGCGCTGCACGATGCCTACGGGCAGGCGGTTGGCCGCGAGGTGTATGCGACCTACAATGCGGAGTATATGAACGCGGATCTGGCCCATTTTCTGAAGCCGGCGGCCGGCAGCGATGTGTCGTTTGCGGGCACGTATCCGTGTGACTTCATGAGGATTCCGGCGGCGCGACAGATGCCTGCCTGGCATCTCGTAGGCGGCAAGGATCTACTCGACGCGTCGGAACTGGCGGGGGACGAGCCTGACGATGGGTATCCGGTGCTGCTGCCTGATTGGATCGAACGCGATGGGCTGACGTGCTTGAAGGTCAAGCTGCGGGGCAACGACGCGGCGTGGGATTTCGACCGCTTGACCCAGGTGGGGCAGATCGCGCTGGAGAAGGGCGTTCTGTGGCTGACGAGCGACTTCAATTGCACGGTGACGGACCCGGCCTATGTCAATGATATCCTGGACCGGTTGGTGCTGGAGCAGCCACGCATCTATCAGATGATCCTGTACGTCGAGCAGCCGTTTCCGTACGAACTCGAACAGAACCAGATCGATGTGCACAGTGTTTCGGCGCGCAAGCCCCTGTTCATGGACGAGAGTGCGCACGATTGGAAACTGGTGCGGCTTGGGCGGCAGCTGGGCTGGACGGGCGTGGCGTTGAAGACGTGCAAGACGCAGACGGGGGCGTTGTTGAGTCTGTGTTGGGCCAAGGCCCACGGCATGACGCTGATGGTCCAGGATTTGACGAATCCGATGCTGGCCCAGATTCCGCATTGCCTGCTGGCGGCGCACGCCGGGACCATCATGGGTGTTGAGACGAACGCGATGCAGTTCTATCCGGCTGCATCGGCTGCCGAAGAGGCCGTTCATCCCGGCCTCTACCGACGACGCGACGGACAAGTGGACTTGTCGACGCTGAAGGGACCGGGGTTCGGCTACTGCGTTGACAAGATAGCGAGAGAACTACCCGAGAAGGCGGTAAGCTTCTCAAAGTGAAATGACGTTTCGATTGGATAGGGAGTCGTTGGACATGGCAAAGCTGAGTGCATTCGCAGATGAGGTGACGGAGGATTTTCGCGGGCAGGTGGAATTCCTGGCGAAGGAGAAGGTCGGCTATATCGAGCCGCGTTTCATCAACAAGAAGAACATCATGGACCTGAATCAGGGCGAGTTGAAAGAGGCGCGGCAGATGATTCAGGATCATGGTTTGAAGGTCAGTGCGATCGGTTCGCCGATCGGCAAGGTGAAGCTGGACGAGCCGTGGGAGCCGCACCTGGATAAGTTCAAACATGCGGTGGATCTAGCTCAGTTCTTCGCCACGCCGTTCATTCGCATGTTCAGCTACTATGCACCGGAGGGCAAGGACATCGACGACTATCGAGATCAGGTGATGGAGCGCATGGCGGCCAAGGTCGCGGTCGTTCAGGATGTGGATGTGACCATGGTGCACGAGAACGAAGCCCACATCTACGGGCACTCGGCTGAGAATTGTGCGGACCTGATCAAGACGGTGGGTTCTCCGAAGCTGGCGTTGGCGTACGATCCGGCCAATTTCGTCTGGGGTGAGAAGAACACCAAGAACGTGGAAACCTGCTGGCCGGTGATGAAGCCGTACGTGGTTCACATTCACATCAAGGATTGGAAACTTGGCTCCCAGGATGTGGGCAGTGTGCCGGGCGAGGGCGACGGGCAGATCAAGGAACTGCTGGCGGAACTGGCCGGTATGAACTACGACGGATGCATGACCATGGAGCCGCACTTGCAGACGGGCGGGCAGTTCGGAGGCTCAACAGGGCCTAAGCTGTTCTCCAAAGCCATCGCGGCCGTGCGAGAGTTGGCGGCCGAAGTGGGTCTGGCGTGTGACTAAATCCGAGGGGAAAGGGACATCGAGATGAAGACGTGGAATTTTGGGATCGTGGGGGCCGGGTTAATCGCTGATTTCCATGCGCGGGCGATCGGAGATATTCCGAACGCGAAGTTCACTGCGTGTTGCGATAAGCTCGAGGACCGGGCCCAGGCATTGGCCGGCAAATACGGGGCCAAGGCCTACGGCAGCTACGAGGAGATGGTCAAGAGCGACGATGTGGACATCGTCACCATCGCGACGCCCAGCGGGCTGCACATGGAGCCGACGGTGGCGGCGGCCGAGGCGGGCAAGCACGTTATCTGCGAGAAGCCTCTGGAGATCACCCTGGAACGGATCGACGCCATGGTCGCGGCGCACCAGAAGGCTGGGACACGTCTTGGGGGTATCTTCCCGTATCGGTTCAATGACCTGATGATCCCGCTGCGCGATGCGATCGAGTCGGGTCGGTTCGGGACGATCACGTACGCCAGCGTTTACGTGCCTTGGTGGCGGACGAACGAGTACTACGACGGTTCCTGGCACGGGACGTGGAAGCTCGACGGCGGGGGGGCGCTGATGAACCAGTCGATCCACATGGTGGACATGCTGTGCGATCTGATGCCGCCTATCGAGTCGGTGCAGGCCTACACGGCGACGCTCGGCCATGAGATGGAAGCCGAGGATACGGCCGTTGCTGTCTTGCGGTATTCGACCGGGGCTCTGGGCATCATCTATGGGACGACCTCATCCTTCCCGGGCCAGTTCCGGCGGTTCGAGATCACGGGCACCAAGGGTACGGCGATCAACGTCGAGAACAGCATTACGCTGTGGGAATTCGCGGACAAGCGGTCCGAGGACATCGAGATTCGCAAGCAGTTCATGAAGATCGAAGGCGGAGGCGGCGTTGCCGACCCGGCGGCCATCGACTACGAGAATCACACGCGCAACTTCAAGGCGTTCCTGGAAGCACTTGAGACGGGCAAGGATTTCTGGATCGATGGGCCGGAAGCTCGCAAGGCGGTCGAAGTGATTCTGGCCATCTACGAATCGGCTCGCGAGGGGAAGATCGTCAAGCTGGGCTAGGCGGCTTCTGTCTTCATGTACCTGTTCCGGATGAAGCGCCCCTGAACGGGGTGTGGGCGGCTGACGGCGCATCGGACTTGAGTTCGTCCGTGATGGCGTCCACGGACGGCGTCACCTGGATGCGCCGGTACTTGTACACATCCAGTTTCGAAGGTTTTTCCCGGCTGAATTTGACGCCGCGTCCGGTGATGATCTCTTTCTCTTCCTCTACGAACTGCACGTATTGCAGGAAGGCCCAGGCGCTGTTCTTCCATCGCATCTGATAGCCCCTCTGGTGGGCCTGCTTTTCCATCAAGAGTCGTTTGTTGCGGTTGAACACGAGATAATCGAGCGCTTGGGCAATCTGCTCGATCGACGGCTCGCCCGGATCAACGAGAATGCCGCGGGCATAGCGACCGATCAGCAGACCCTCCGGAGATCGCTTGTTCGAGTGGATCAACTCACGGGCATATCGGAACTTGGTGGTTATGGCCGCCCGGCCCGAACCCAGCGTATCAGCCAGAATGCCGCTGGAGATTTGCTGCATGTTCAGGTAGGGTAACAGCATCACGTTGGTGGCGCCATAGAGTTTCAGCAGCATGTTCTCGGTGAGGAACGTGTCGAGGAAGACGACATCGTAGTCGCCGAAGTCGGCAACGCCGAGTTCATTGACACGACACCATTTCACCTCGGCCTCGTCCAGCGATTTCTGGATCAAGTCTTGGAATTCCCGGTAGGGGGCACCTCCCTCGGCCTTGACAAACTCGGGATGGCTCTGTCCGGCAATGAGATAGACGACCCGCCTTCGTTGCTCGGGTGTGCAAGACTCCTGAAGGAAGCGGCCGTAGGCGCGGATACTGTACTGCACGCCCTTGTCCGGGGAGAGTAGGCCAAGCGTAGTGACGAGAAAACGGTTTTCCAGTCCGAATTCCTGCTTGATCGACAGGCGGTCGAACTGAGACGGATGCTGCATCCGGATACCGTGATCGATGTGCTTAAGCTTCAGATGGGGGATCTGGTAGGTGTCCGATTCCAGGATCTGGATCGCGCTTTCGGTTGTGACAATCAGGCCCTCGCTGTACCGGGCGAGATTCTGGATCGTGGTCTTCTGGTGCGGGTCCGGTTCGTCGAGGACGGTGTGTAGATACACCAGCGTCGTCAGCCCGTGCTCGCGGAAGGCCTTGGCCATCTCAACGAAATTCGTGCCCTCGCCATCGTTGCCCTGCGGGCCGGGGTCAAGTCCGAACTCGTGTTGCAACGCGACCACCGTGGGATTCGTACTCTCGGTCGCACGCGTGCAGATGTGGGTGATCGTGTCGCGCCAGGAATCGGGGTTGTATTGATCGATGATCAGATCGACGGGGATGTCGTACGGACCGTGGCCCCTGTCGATGGCCGCGACGCGAATGTAGCCGACTTCGGCGGTGAAGTGAGACAGGGCGGTGGCCAGATCGCGGGAGAACGTTCCGATTCCACAGCGGCGCGGAGGATATGTGCTGACGATTCGAATGTTGTACGGCATACGGAATCTACCTCCTGTAGTTCTGACGCCAGTCCGAGCGATCCGGCCTCGCGGCCCCGGTCATCGATGCGCGCCTCGGCGTGATGCCCCTGCGGCCAATCACAAGGCAGCCAGCACCCCTCGAGCGTAACCCACCGACTCAGCCAGACCTGGCATCGGATCGTCCGCATCCTTCTCGTACTCGAACGAGACGACGCCATCGTAGTTGATCTCAATCAGCGTTCGGAAGACCTTGGGAATGTCGATCACGCCGCGTCCCATCTCGACCGCATGTCCTTGGGCCGTGGCTGCGGAGACGTCCTTGATGTGAACGTCGTGCAATCGGTCGGCGAACTTCCGAATGGAGGCGGCCGGGTCGACGCCCGAGCGCTGCGTATGACCGATGTCGTTGCACAGGCCAATGCGCTTGTCGAGGTTCTTGATTCTCTCATAAGCCGTCGCGGGCAAGGGGTACGTCTCATCGCCCGGGCCATGATTGTGAATGGCCACCTTGATGTCATACTGCTTGACCAAGCGGTCCACCAAGCCGAGCAGGTCGGGCGCCGGGACGCCGATGATGGTCTCCATGCCGGCCGTCCTGGCGTGGGCAAAGGCCTGGCGTACCTGGTCTTCGTTCTTCATGTAGACGACGCCGCATCCATAGAGCTTCAGGCCCGCGTCCTTGACCTTGCGGGCCACCTCCTTGATCTGCTCGGGACTGCTGTCGAGGGCCAGATGGTAGCTCTTGAACGCGATGTATTCCAGGCCGACGCGCTTGGTCATGGCCAGTGTCTGGTCCAGGTCGAACTTGCGCAAGGTGTACGAGGCCAGACCCAGCTTGAGCTTCGGTTTTTGGGGGGCTGCAACAGCTGCCTGGGGAATTCCCGTCAGTGAGGCTACCGTTCCGACCGCTGCGCTTTGGAGGAATCGCCTTCTTGTGCCGCTGGTTTTCATGAGCATCTTCTCCTTTGCTTCTCAACTCCACTGCCTCGGCTTTTCGCATGGTTTGGGCTGCCAAGGACCGCGACTATCATACCACATATTGGCCCTGAGGGAGAGCGCAAAAGGCTATCCGGCATCCGGGTCCATCCGGGCCCGCAGGATGTAGGTAACGCTCGTGTCAGGGGCGTTGACAGCGTGTTTGAGGCGTGCTAAGCTCATGCGTGCCAGGAACCGGCCTCGTTGAGGAACCCAGCTATGAGAAACACAAAGCAGATGAGCGTTCGAGGGGACCAGAGCAGTGACAGCAAGGCGTTGTCACGACGTGGATTCCTGAAGACGTCGGCGGTATTGGGAACCGGGTTGGCTCTCCCGACGGTTGTCCCGGCCACCGTTTTCGGTGGGGTGGCGCCAAGCGAGCGCATCACGGTGGGTTGCATTGGCGTCGGGCGGATGGGCATGGGTGACCTGCGGGAGGCCCTGGGCCTCAAACAGGTTCAGGTGGTCGCTGTCTGTGACGTGGATTCCAACCGTGTCAAGAATGCCCAGAAGGCCGTCGAATCGTACACCCGTAATCAGGGCGGGTGCGCCGCGTATGGCGATTTCCGGGACCTGCTGGCGCGTGACGACATCGATGCCGTGCAAATCGCGACGCCGGATCACTGGCACGCATTACCGGCGATCGCGGCGGCCAAGAGCGGTAAGGACGTTTTCCTCCAGAAACCGCTTTCTCTGACTATTCATGAGGGCCGTGTGGTCAGCGATACGGTGCGCCAATACGGGCGCATCTTCCAGATCGGCAGCCAGCAGCGATCCGATGCGCGGTTTCGCCAGGCGTGCGAGTTGGTGCGTAACGGCCGCATTGGCAAGCTGCATACTGTCAAGGTGGGCTTCGGCACCGATCCGGGGATGGGTCCGGAGCCGGCGATGCCCGTGCCACCAGCGTTGGACTACGATATGTGGCTGGGACCGGCCCCGTGGGCGCCCTACACGGAGAAGCGCGTTCACCCGCAGACAGGTTACGGTCGTCCGGGATGGCTGCGCATCGTCGATTATGGCGCCGGCATGATCACCGGTTGGGGCAGCCACCACAATGACATCGCTCAGTGGGGGATGGGCACGGAACACACCGGCCCCGTCGAGATCGAGGGCCGCGCCGAGTTCCCGAAAGACGGCTTGTGGGATGTTCACGGTTCGTTTCACATCGAGTACGCGTATGCCAATGGTGTCAGGGTGATCTGTGCGGACACCAAGGAGAACAAGCAGGGCGTCGTTTTCGAGGGGTCCGATGGCTGGGTGTATGTCCGGCGCGGGCACATTGAGGCCCAGCCCGCCTCGCTGTTGGCCGAGACGATTGGCCCTGATGGAACCAGGCTGTATGTGAGCAACAATCACAAGGCGAACTTCTATGAGTGTGTCAAATCACGGGCCGAGACGGCGGCTCCGGTCGAGGTGGCGCATCGCTCGTGCAGCGTGTGCCTGCTGGGGCAGATCGCGATGCGTCTGGGGCGGACGTTGCGATGGGACCCGGAGGCCGAAGCGTTTGCAGGGGACGCCGAGGCGAATCGGATGCTTTCGAAGCCCATGAGAGGCGCGTGGCATCTGTAGCTGTTACCGATCACTGGAGATGTAGGATGGGTTATCGATATTGGCTGGCGCCGGCCCTGGTGCTTCTGATGTTTGCCTCCGTTGGGGGCAGCGCGTTTGGGGCCGCACAAGGCGGACCGACGAATGAGGAAACCAAGAAGATGTGGGCTGCCATGCCGACGCGGGGACGGGTTCAACCTGCCGAGACTCGCAAAGTGCTCGTCTTCAACCGGTCCTGGGGCTACAAGCACAGCGCCATACCGCACGGGGCCAGGGCCTTCGAGATCATGGGCGAAAAGACCGGGGCTTTTGAGGCGGTGGTCACCAACGACGAGGCGATGTTTGAGCCGGCGAATCTGAAGCAGTTCGACGCCGTGGTGCTCAACAACACGAACAACGAGATCTTTCTACCTGAGGATTTCGACAAGCGCTCGGCTCAAGAGAAGGAGCGGCTGCAGAAGCGCGATGCCATGCTCAAGGAGAGCTTCGTCGACTTCCTTTCGTCGGGCGGGGGCCTGGTGGTGGTTCACGCCGGCGTGGCGAGTTTCCGCCAGTGGCCGGAGTTCGGCGAGATCGTTGGGGCGCGGTTCGACAACCATCCCTGGGTCGCCGGTTCGACCGTCACACTGAGAGTGGAGGAGCCGGACCATCCGGTGGCCGCGGCGTTCAAGGAGCCCTACTTCATCGTTACGGACGAGATATACCAAGTCAAGGCGCCGTATTCACGGGAAAAGGTTCGCGTTTTGCTGAGCGTGGCCCCGGATCGGACGCGCATCACGCCTCAGCAGAGAGAAGCGATTCATCGCGAGGATATGGATTTCGCCATGACCTGGGTCAAGCGTTATGGCAAAGGGCGCGTATTCTACTGTGCTTTGGGGCACGAGCATCCGTTGTTCTGGAACCCCGTCGTCTTGCAGCACTATCTCGATGGAATTCAATTCGCCTTGGGCGACCTGGCTGGCGACGCGACACCACGTGCCGATGGTCGGTGAATGCCTGGACGCCGGAGGCGACTTCTGCTAGGAGACTGTTTATGGACAAGAAGACCGTTCGCGCCGGTATTGTGGGAGCCGGGTTCTCTGCCTCGTTTCACTTCGAAGCGATCAAGAAGGTCTACGGGACGAATGTCGAGATCAAGGGCGTTCACGCGCTGGAGGGGGCCGAGGCCTATGCTCAGCAGCGCGGGATCGCCACGTACGATACGCTGGAGAAGCTTCTCGATGACGTGGACATCGTCCACTGTTGCACCACCGCATCATCCCACGAGTCTGTTGCCATTGCGGCGCTCAAGCGAGATAAGTTCGTCATCGTAGAGAAGCCTTTGACCGGATACTTCGGGGATGGCTCCCACGACTTCAACGGTGAGACCTGCTCGAAACAGGTGGCGATGGAGAGTGCCTTGGCAAGTGTCCAGCGCATGCTGGAGGCTGAGAAGAAGAGCAAGGGCCAGATTCTCTATGCGGAGAACTGGGTCTACGCTCCTTCGATCCAGAAGGAGAGGGAGATTCTGGAGAAGACAGGCGCCCAGATCCTCTGGATGCACGGCGAGGAGGCGCACTCAGGGTCTCACGCGCGTACCTACGCGTACTGGAAGTACTCCGGCGGGGGGGTGATGATCGGCAAGGGCTGTCACCCCCTGACGGCGGCCCTGTACCTCAAGCGTGTCGAAGGCAAGGCTCGCGACGGCAAGCCCATCCGCCCCAAGGCGGTGACCGCTCGCGTCCACGCCCTGACGCGCATGAAGAACTTCCGCGACGAGGGACACATCCGCTCGGACTACTTCGACATCGATGATTTCTCCGTGATGCATGTGGTCTTTGAGGATGGGACGATCGCGACCATTTTCGCTTCGGACATCATTCTGGGTGGTATTCACAACTGGCTGGAAGTGGCGGCCAACAACCATCGAACGGTGTGCAACATCAACCCGAACACGGCGATGCAGGCCTACAATCCGCTCGAAGCGAATTTCAAGGACATCTACGTTGTCGAGAAGACCGGCACGAAGCAGGGCTGGTCGACGCCGTCGCCTGATGAGGACTGGTTCACCGGGTATCCCCAGGAGATCGAGGCATTCTACCGGACGGTGGCTTACGGCGAGGCGGTGGAAAGCGATAGTTACCTGGCGGCCGATTGTATCGCAACCATCTACAGCGCCTATGTCTCGGCCGAGCAGTCCGGGGCAGAAGTCGAGATCAAAGCACTCTAGAACACCTTGACAGGAATCGTTAGACGATGACAAACGAGCAATGGGAGAAGCTGTTAGCCGTTATCAATGGGGAACTGTTCGATCCGCTCCCCGTCGGATTCATCATCGATAGTCCCTGGTTGCCGGGCTGGGCGGGTATCTCTGCGTTGGATTACTACAGCAGTGACCAGAAGTGGATCGACGCGAATCTCAAGGCGATCCAAACGTTTCCCGATGTCATGTTCCTGCCCGGTTTTTGGTCCGAGTACGGGATGTGTACCGAGCCTTCGGCGTTTGGTGCGAAGTGCCGTTGGTCCGAACACGAGTTGCCTCACGCTGGTAAGGTCATCGCGACACTGGAGGACATCGCCCGGATCGAGAAGCCCAATCCGAGGACGGACGGCCTGCTGCCTTTCGTGCTACGTCGTCTGGAACTGTACCGGAGTCGGATCGAGGACGTTGGGCACCAGATCCGGTTCGCTGTGGCACGCGGGCCTTTGAATATCGCTACCTTCCTGATGGGAACAACGGAATTCCTGATGGCTTTGCGCACCGATCCGGAGCCCATAGAGCGATTGCTGACCGTGATTACAGATTTCACCGCCGAGTGGCTCGCCGTCCAGAACGAGTGCTTCCCTTCCATCGAAGGCGTATTCATCCTTGACGACATCGTCGGTTTTCTCGGTGAGGAGGATTTCAGGCAGACGGCGCTACCCTACTTGAAGCGGCTGTACGGGGCTCTTGATGTGCCCGTGCGGTTTTTCCACAACGATGCGCAGGGGCTAGTGTGTGCCGGTTTTCTTGGGGAGATAGGCGTCAATCTCTTCAACTTCAGTTATGAGCATTCGCTGTCGGAGATGAGGGAGCGAGCGGGCGAGACCGTGACGTTGCTGGGCAATATTCCCCCCCGTGACGTGCTGGCGCAGGGGACGCCCGAGGACGTCGCTGGGAGTGTCAAAGCTGCAGTCGAGCCCTTGAGTGACACGCGTCGGATCATCTTGTCGTGCGGCGGGGGAATGCCTCCGGATGTCCCAACAGCGAATATTGAGGCGTTCATCAAGGCCGTGTAGGGATCGCCGGTGCCGAGTTAGCGGGGGGCGTCTGAAAGTGTCATTGACCTGAGAGCTTGCGCCACTGGCGGCCGTCGGTGGCCAGGAGCGCATCGGCCTCGGGGAAGCTGTCGCTGCCGGCCGGATACTCGAAAAGGGGCGTTTGCCCAGCCTGCCAGACATCGAGGACCGGGGTTAGAAGCTGCCAAGCGATCTCAACACCATCGAAACGCGTGAAGAGCGTCTGGTCGCCCACCATGCAGTCGAGGAGGAGACGCTGATAAGATTCGGGCATTTCCACACTGAAGACGTCTTTGTAGTTGAAGTTCATATTCAGTGTGCCCATGCAGATCTTTGAGCCCGGGCGCTTGGCCTGGAAGCGCAGAGAGATGCCTTCCTCCGGCTGTATCTTGAGCACGAGCACGTTCGGCGGCATCTCGTCGAGGCCGACGGAACTGAACAGGGAGTGCGGGACCTGTTTGAAGGCCACGGCGATTTCCGTCGTTTTTCTGGCGAGCCGCTTTCCCGTGCGCAGATAGAAGGGGACGTCCTTCCATCGCCAGTTGTCCACGAACAGGCGGGCGGCCACGAACGTCTCCGTGTTGGAGTCAGGCCCTACGCCTTCTTCGTTGCGGTAGCCCGGCACCTTTTGGCCGTTGATGGCCCCTGCGCCGTATCGCGCTCGCACGAAACAGCTATTCCAACTGTCAAGGCTAAAAGGGCGTATCGAACGGAGCAGCTTGGCCTTCTCATCGCGAATGTGGTCCGCATGAAACGAAATCGGAGGCTCCATCGCCACCAGGGCCATCATCTGGAGCATATGGTTCTGGAACATGTCACGCAGGGCGCCGGACTTGTCGTAATAGTCGGCTCTGCGCTCGACACCCAGCGTCTCGGCGATCGTGACCTGGACGTTGTCGATGTGATTTCGGTTCCAGACCGGCTCGAAGATCGCATTGGCAAAGCGCAGGATCATAATGTTCTGGACGGTCTCTTTGCCCAGATAATGATCGATGCGATAGATTTGCGACTCGTCGAACCACTTGTAGAGGATGCCGTTCAGCTCGCCGGCGGTTTGCAGGTCTTTGCCAAAGGGCTTTTCCACCACCAGACGGGCGCACTGCTGGCAGTGGGGATCGCTCTTCTGGGATAGGCCCGCCGAGCCAAGCTGCTCGGCGATGTTTCCATAGAGCAACGGCGGGACGGCCAGGTAGAATACATTACAGCCGTCCACGCCGTGTGTCTTTCGTATCTCCGCCAGTCGTTTCTTGATCTCGCCGTAAAGAGCGGGTGTGCCGTAGTCGCCACTGAGATAGTATAGCTTTGCCACGAACGCCGTCGCCAGATCGGCCGAGATGTCGGGGGTGTACTCCATCAAGGCGTCGTAAGCGATCTTGCGGTACTGCTCGTCGGAGTACTCCTTTCGGCCGCAGCCCAACAGACAGAAGCGTTCGTCCAGGAGACCTCGCTGTTGTATCTGAACGAGACTGGGCAGGAGCTTCCGGTTCGCCAGGTCGCCGGAGGCCCCGAAGACGACCAACGCCGCAGGTGGAGCCGCCGTCTCGGCACAGACGATATCGAGTGCCGAGACGGATGGTTGGATGTCCTCAACTGCCATTGCCGCCGTCTCCTCGGGCCCAGCGGGCTCGTCATCGGCGTGTCGCTTCGCGTTTACTGACGTTACACAAGTTGTTCATCCATCGCCCCTATGCCCGCGGAGCGCGAGTCTACTCCTCGACCGGCTCGAACTGGTCCTTATCAACCCCACATTCCGGGCACACCCAGTCATCTGGCAGGTCCGCGAAGGCCGTTCCCGGCATGACGCCGTTGTCCGGGTCGCCAACGGCTGGGTCGTAAACGTAGCCACACAGAGTGCATTTGTATTTCATTACTTCGTCCTTTCTTCTTCGTTCGTTTCCGTAGGATCCGGTGGGCCCACAGGCCCACCGCGTAGCAGACCGGATGGCGACACAGCCTGGGAGACATTCGGTTGTCTGACCGTGGCGTCATGCCACCCAAACGGTTCGCTATGCCGTCAGCGACGTCAACTGACGTCTCAGATCGGCGACGTGTTTCACCTCTTCCCTGATGATCGTCTCCACCTTGTCCCTGCCCGCTTTGGCGGTGACGAGGTCTTTGAGTCCGACGTAGAAGAGCACCGAATTCTTCTCCGCGGCAATCGCGATCTCGAGCAGCTCCTGTGACGACTCGCTACCGGTCAGCTTCTCCGTGGGGTTCTTCATGCCCTCGCTGCCTTTGCCGTCCGCCATCGTCTGGAGGTAGAGGGACGCTTCGTTGAACGGATCGAAAGCGGTCTCGGCCTTTTCCTGTGCCGCCAGCTCCTTCCTCATGGTCTGGAAGGTCTCCAGGTGCCCGTCCTCCATGGCGGCCATGTTCAGAAACAGGTCTTTCATTTCCTGTCCGGCCGTCTTCTCGGCCGCTTCGCGGTAGAACTTGGCGCCGTTGCGCTCGATCTGCTCAGCCATTTCGAAGACTTCGTTCGCGTTGAAAGTCACGCCCATGCCTCATGCTCCTTCCTGTGTCGGTGGTGTAAACGTGCGTTGGCCCAGCTCGCGATCGATCATGAATAAGGCGCCGGGCGCTTTCGCGGCCATCTTAAGGTTTTGAACCACCGCGTCAACCGATGTTTCCTCTTCGACCTGCTCGTTGACGAACCACTGGAGGAACGCATTGGTCGCGTGGTCCTTTTCCTGGATGGCCAGATCCACCAGCTTGTTAATGCGCCCGGTGATATACTTCTCGTGCTTGTAGGCCGCCTCGAAGGCCTCCAAGGCTGATTTCCAGCCCTTGGGGGGTTTCTCGATGGCCTGGAGGGTGACCCGCCCGCCACGCTCGTTCACGAAGTCGTAGATCTTCATGGCGTGCGCGGTTTCTTCCTGCGTCTGCACTCGCATCCAGCTCGCAGACCCCGTCAAATTCTCCGAATCGAAGTAGGCTGCCATGGCGAGGTAGATATAGGCGGAGTACAGCTCCGCGTTGATCTGATCGTTCAACGCCTTCTCCATTTTCTTGCCGATCATGGCTATTTTCCTTCCCAAAGTCCGTGAACGTTGCAGTGCTCCCGGGCCGTGACCGATGCGGCGTCGATATTGAAGACAGCTTCAGCGGGTTGACCGGGTTTGAGGAACTGGCGGTACGCTTTGCCGTCGGCGAGAATACCGATCCACTCGATGTAGTGCTTGTCCTCCATCGGGTGCGGGACGCTGCCGACCGTGACTTTGATGCCGCCATCGATTTTTTCAATGACGGGTACGTGCTTTTCCGTCGCGGCATCGGCCGTCTTGGCCGTCAGGAGGTCCATCGGTTGGCCGCAGCACACCAGTTCCCCGGCACCGCCGGTGAGTACTTCTACGATGTTGCCACAAACAGAGCATTTGTACACTTGCAGTCTTTCGGCCATCATATCTCCTTTCAGTATGGAATTGTCTCCACCTTGGTGCCGAAGTCCTCGTCACTGCCAAAGGCAAGTTCGGGAGGCAGTCTTGGCCCGCGTGTGGCTTACAGCAGCCCCTTGGCGGCCGCAAGTGCTGCGTCATAATTCGGTTCGTCCGCCACTTCCTTGACGAGTTCTGTATAGCGAACCACCCCTTCCTTGTCCACCACAAACACCGCTCGGGCCAGCAGGCGCAGTTCCTTGATGAGGACGCCATAGCTGGTACCGAACACCGTCTCGCGATGGTCGGACAGGGTCAAAACGTTCTTGACCCCCGCTGCGCCGCACCAGCGTGTCTGGGCGAATGGCAGGTCTGTGCTGATCGCCAGGACAACGACGTCATCGCCGAGCCTGGCGGCTTCTTCATTGAAGCGGCGTGTCTCTGTATCGCAAACAGGGGTGTCCAGAGAGGGCACCGATGTAACGATACAGACCTTGCCTTTGAACGAGGCGAGTTGGGTGGCCGAAAGATCATTTGCCACCAGTTCAACGTCCGGCGCCGGCTGGCCCACGCTGATCTCGGGGCCTACCAGTGTCATCGGATTTCCGTGTAGGGTTGCCGCGCCTGTTCGTTCTTCCATGGCTTTCTCCTTACTCTCTCTTGAACCACCGTACCGGTGATTGTTAACGTCGTCGTTATCTAAGCCCTTTGCGACGTCTTTCCCGGTGCGTTGGGTCTCTTAGTAGTTCGTAGCCTCCAATTCGAAGTGCGCTTGGGGGTGGGCACAGGCCGCACACGTCCCCGGGGCCTCAGGACCTTCGTGGACATACCCACAGTTTCGACATACCCACCGTTGGGGGCTCGACCGTTTGAAGACGGTGCCATCCTCGATGTTCTTGGCCAGAGCGACGTACCGGTCCTCGTGTCGCTTCTCTGCCACCGCGATCATCTTGAACACCGCCGCGACTTCCTTGAGTCCCTCGCTCTCGGCTACTTTCGCGAAGCCCGGGTACATTTCTGTCGTCTCGTAGTGCTCGCCGGCTGCGGCCGCCTGTAGGTTCTCCAGGGTGCTGCCGATGACGCCGGCCGGAAATGCCGCCTGGACTTCGACCTCGCCACCTTCCAGGAACTTGAACAGGCGCTTGGCGTGCTCCTTCTCCTGATTGGACGTCTCCTCGAAGATCGCCGCCATCTGCACGTAACCGTCCTTCTTGGCCTTGCTGGCGTAATAGCTGTAGCGATTTCGGGCTTGTGACTCTCCTGCAAAAGCCGCTAGCAAGTTCTTTTCTGTCTCAGTACCTTTCAGACTCATTGATGACCTCCATCTACTAGAATATCCAATGACTTCGTTCATGTTATCGACACTAATCCTCTGCCTTGTGGCACAGGTTGCACACACCTTCAACGTAGATTGTTGACCTTAGCACGGTGAACCCTGCCGGCAAGGTCTTGGAGACGACGTCCTCGTTATGTGGTTCGTGATACAGGTCAACGATGCGCTTGCACTTGACGCATCTGAAGTGCTGATGGTCCTCAAGATTGGCGTCGAAGCGTTTCGCGTCGCCCGAACCGGGCACGATGAAGGCGGCCCCCATGTCACTCAGTGTCATCAGAGTCCGGTTGACCGTGTCAAGGGAGATGCAGGGGAACACCTGACGCACCTGGCGAAACACCGTCTCGGCCGATGGATGCTCATCGGTTTCGACGAGTGCCTGGTATACGGCTGTGCGCTGGGGAGTGACTCGCAGCCCTGCCTCGTGGCACCGCTCCCGAAACGCCTCCATCATCTTGTTGACTTCCTGCTTGCCGGTGGCATCCATTGTCCGACCCATCCATTCTCCTCGTGCGGCGCCGCCGTACAGGCGAGCATCGCTGTCTCGTGTTCCAATAAACGCTAAATAGTAGCGGGTACTATATAGTGCTATCCTGGTCTTTGTACAAGCCAAATCTTGGTTTTTTCAGGGTTTCTTCTCGTCAGTGCAGGTGACAGTCAACCATAGCCGTACGCGACGAGTCCGGCAAAGGTTCTGAAATCTCCTGTCAAAATGTGGTCTTTGCCTTTGGCACTCTGGCAGGAATGGGCGGGATCGTGCTCTGCTTGTCCATGACCAGGTGGTGACCTGGATGGGCTTGGCAACGATATGGTTCCAGACGGGGCTGGCCGGATGGGCAGGCTGGAGGATGGGGCCAGTGTGGACGGTACCCGTCGCCGGCGGTTTCTCCTACTTCCACGTGCATCGCCGGACGGTCAGACGGTGATCGCCGTGGCAGTCGGTGCAAACCTTCTTCTCCGCTGACTGGGCGAATACCGGCTCATGGTCCGGTATGTCAATCTT
>Ga0272442_10002807_pt1 | contig 24867 bp, 17 predicted proteins | sample SSMForm2O_FD_200262 | JGI IMG/M metagenome (GOLD analysis project Ga0272442, IMG submission 200262) | Marine sediment archaeal communities from Little Sippewissett salt marsh, Falmouth, MA, United States - SSM-Form-2O | ecosystem: Environmental > Aquatic > Marine > Wetlands > Sediment ... | reverse complement strand
TCGCGATCGGCGTGCCGAGATGGCGATCCAGACAATTATAGGCAACATTGAGCTGGCCGTCCTCGAACCAGGTGTGCTCGATCTTTCGGGCTTTCGTGTCCCAGGTGTACTCCAGTGACTTCGTTGGTTCCTTAAACCAGTGCAGGCCCTTGGCCTGTTCGAGCCAAAAAGTATCCGGATCGTTGATCGACTGATCCCACATTTTCTCGTACTGCTCGATGCTGTTGATGTAAGCGTTCGCCTTAACCTCCGCCGGTGGGGGAAATGTCCGCTTTTCACTCATCAGAGAGTCAATACCTTTTTGTCCCATGGATTCTCCTTTGCGTCATTGAAAGTTACAGTATCTCATTAAATATTTTACACTTTCCAGTAAAACCTCGCGTACCCTATCCTACACTTGATTCTACGATCACAATCGTTCTTTTAACTTGGGATAAAGAGATTAGACGTTGAATCTACCGGGATATCCGGAAGCTGTCAACCGAAAAAACCTCTCAGAATTTATAAATCAGAGCCGTTTGTATCCGCAGGGCATCACCATCGCCGCTCCCGCGATATTCGGTTCGCCAGTGGGAAAGCTCCAAAGCCCATTCCACGTGCTTGCTCAACGCGTAGAAAAAATTGCCGAACACATTGCTATTATACGTCCGGTTACCCACTTGGACATTTCCTGCTTTGACATCATCCATCCCAATTCCGACGTTATATCGAATATTATCCCACGGTCCGAGGCTAGCCGCAATCCATCCGCCCTTGCTGCCGATCTCTTCGTACCGGTTGATTCCGGCGTCGGTCGTCACGCCCTGCCCGATCCCACCGAGATAGGCGTTTAAGTTCTCTCCTATGAATGCCTCGGCCTTTATTGTGACTTTCTCGTTGATCGGCTTGGTCAGGTCCAGGTTCAGCGACCACGTCTCGAAATCCTCATGGTCGCCGAAGACCGTCGTGTCATACTCTTCCTGGCCGATGTGTCCGGATAATCCGACGATCGAACGATCCGGCATCGTTAGGCTCGCCCGGGCCTGGACGACCGGGAAGCCCTCATCCTCGCCGGATTCGGTTCCAGGGGGTGCCAGCGCATCATTTCTTCCGATGTTCCGGGCCAGCGCGCCCTCGAGCTTCATATCTATATCCGTGTCCAGCGCGAATTCTTTCGTGACCCGGACCTGTGGACGACGGTAGCCAATATTACCCGACCACCAACAGACGGTATAGTTCACGGTCGTAGGAACCAGCGGACTGAACACATCCGATGTCTGTCCGGCAAGGAGGCTGAATCTCTCTTTCGGCCAGTCCAGCTTCATATAAGCGTGACGCACCATCAGACGCGTTTTGTTTTCCGCACCACCTTCATAGAAATCCACTTCCGTCCGTCCACTGGCCTTGAGATGACCGTTGTCCGGCCCGGTGATATTAACGCCGAATCGGCTCTGTCTGGCCGTCATATTGAACTGATCGTCATTGTCATTCTGGTTCTCCATCTGAACCCAATCGGCGTAGTTGCCGTTGTTGATCCGTGAATCATCATAAGCCGCGTCGAGCTTCAAATAACCGTAGATCTGGAAATCCAGGCTCGACCAGACCGGCATCCGCGGCTGGTCCGCCGCCGACTCGGGCTGGCCGGACGGAACGGTTTTTTTCAACTCTTCCACCTCACCTTCGAGCTTTTCGACTCTCTGCTTCAATTCTTCGTTCTCTTTTGCCAGATTGCTTTCGCTCGCCGCGCATGCACTCCCGGCCGCAGCTAAAATCAGCGCCGCACTGAGCAAACATACTGCATAGGGAATCCTTAGGACTGTTTCTTTCATTGTCTTCTCCTGTTCTCCTTTTTTGTTGTTGGCGTCTATATCATGAGCTTGTGTTAAACCCCTTGTGTCGAGGGCTGGCCCACCCCGAGCGAAGCCGGGGGAAGACCCGCGACACGTGAGCGAGTTAATATAACCTCGCCGGCTCACAGCGTCAAGAATACCCCCGAAAAATTTGAGTATTTCCCCGCCAAATCCCCAAAAGGTGGCTAAAAGTATGGAAGAGATATTCGAGAAAAAGACCAAAAGCTTGAACTATCAGGATAAATGGGTATTGTATCAAAAAAGGTGAAGAGGGGGATCGTTTGGCTGAGTTGATAAGAGTGTATTGATCATCGAATCTCTAAAGGCGCTGTTAACTATGAAAGCTACGAGTAAAATATCAAGAATGATCCCGATAGTGCTGGTTCTATGTATGGCCCTTCAATCGCCGGGACGCAGTGCTGTGCTCACTCACGGGCCTATGATCGGCCACACAACGTATACGACCACTCAGATATGGATTCGGGCCGACGGTCCATGTCAAATGCGAGCGACTCTAACCTCCGAGAACAAGACGATCGTTTCCGAGACCGTTCGGCTCATGGAGGAGAACAATTTTTGCGGCATTGCCGAGGTTGCAGGTCTATCACCCGGTACCACGTATAGCTACCTGATGTTCCTCGATCATACGGAGCAACCCTGTCCCGTCAAGCAGCAGGTCACGACATTTCCTGGCCCGGGCGAAAAATGTATTGTGCGAATCGGTTTCGAACATTCCCTCAGAGGACAAGGCGCCCAGAGGATTTGGGAGACGATCGGCGAGAAACGACCCGATTTGTTCATCCTTATGGGAGACAATATCTACTCAAACAGCACCGAGCCCGATAAGCAGCGTCGAATGTACCTGCAATTTCGAGCGGACCCATACTTCCGTGCTTTCGGTGCAACGACGCCAATCTACGCCGTCTGGGATGATCACGATTACGGACTCGATAACTCAGATCGCACCCAGCCGGGTAAGGAACGTTCACTCAAGACCTTTAATGAGATCTGGCCGAACACGATCTTCGCCGGCCGTGAAGTACTCAAAAGATGATTCCATGAAATCATCTGTAATCCGGAAAATGCACTTCTTTACTTCCATCTTCTATTGCCCAGACAAGGTTGTGATTCCATCTTGTGGCATGCTGTGGAATAAATATCTGCGATAAAATTGACCCGATGGGCTGAAAAGACTATCATTAATCGTTGAACTCTGATTCTATGTGTAGCGCTGCATTCACAGGGGAAAACAGGTGTATTATGAACCGCGTTTTCGAGAGAAATGAGCATTGTTTGTTTTTGTTGTTGGCCGTGATTGGACTGATTGTCTGCGGTTCTGCACGGGCAGAGTCTATCGCGGACGGCGCTACGCTCGTGCCGTTGACCGATGATGGTAAATCCACTGCCATCGCCTGGGCGCCGCACGGCAACAAGATCCTCTATCAGGTGCGCCATACCGATACCCAACGCCAGTTGTTTATCGCAGACAGCGACGGCTCCAATGCAGAGACCATTACGCCGATCGGTTTTCCGTATTATGCCGAATGGTCCTGGGCAGGGGATAAGGTGGCGTTTCTATATGCAAACTCCTCCAGTTCGGAAAGCCAGTCCAGAGCCTATATGTACGATCTGAAAACCAAAGAAACAGTCATGGCCTGCGAACCCTATCCACGGTTTAACCTGGATGAGGATGAAGGGCCGCTCTGGTCGCCGGACGATCGGTACATTGTGTTCAAGACCCGCAGGGGGCCCTCCAGAAGGCGCTTTGTCACGGTCTATGATACCCAAGCAAGAGACCGGTGGGACGTGGTGCCGGAACGGGGCCAGAACCGGTACGCACGCTGGAGCTTTACCCTGCCGCCACGCTTGACTTTTCAATCGGAAGCCAGCGATGAGCATTACGATATTGCCGTGACCGATCCGGATGGTGGTAACCTGGTGCTTCTGACTTCGATTGGTGCTGAATCCGTCAGTAACAAACAGCCTCGCTGGCGCCCGCCCGGTGCGTACGAAGAAATGATTGCATATACGAGTAATATGGAGATGACCCGCACGGAGCGGGGCAAGAAGAGGAATGACGTGTGGATCGCACGTCCGGACGGCTCTGACTCCCGAAATTTGACGCAGGCCACGTCTCCTTCAACAGAAAAACAATTGAATAATGACATCATTCTGTGGTCCTGGGACGGTCGATGGATCCTGTCGCGCGGAGACCGCTTTGATTCTCAGGCCAAGGATATTCATACCGCCTATCTCATGGACCCCATCAATGGTGGCTATAAAACAATCTTTACTACCTTTCCCAGAAAAGACGGCCTGCACGAACGTGTGCACGCGATCAAGTGGTCCTATGACAGCACCAATATCCTGATGTATACACACCGATATGATGTCAAGAACTGGGATACGCAGCGGGAATACCAAAGAACCCGCCACGTCCTGAGTTTCTTGCATGTCGATACTGGTCGCCGGGATGAAATCCTTGTGTATGATGAGGACCTGGAACGCAAGAAAATCCTCGGCTCAGATGATCGGGAAGAAATAGAAAACATTACCTTTTCCCCGGACGGGCGTTCGATTTTGCTTTCAATAGCGACGATCGTGAGCCAGGATGACATGATCAATCGTCCGGATGTGTACCGTCTGGACCTTCCGGATTTACTCGTAAGTCCACAAGCATCCAAACATATCGGTCCCCCCGTGGGGCGCTCAGCGATCTTTGCCTCTGATCAAGGGACAAGCCGCACTGAGGAAACAACTAATCAAGAAGTCCAGGCTGCTCCTACTGCCCACGTATCCACTCTGGCCCAGCCAGATACCGTTATCACCGAGACAATCCGCCCCCTTCATATGACCGCCGACGAAGCGCTGGAATCTCTTTCGCCGGAGTTCACCCAATATATGACAAAGAATGTGTCCAGAAATCTCCTGCTTTTCAAAGGATCTCCAGAAATCCTCAATGAAATCCAGCAGGATTTGGCAAAGATCGATACGCCAGTGCCTCAGATTCTGGTGGACCTATTGGCTGTGGAACTGGCGGACGAGGCCAACCGCAGTTTGGGGCTGGACTGGACCTACGCGAAAGGGCGATTTGCGTTTTTCCAGCCTGTGGGAAATGCCGTACGTGACCTGACACCGGATAGTGCTCTTGGCGGGATTGCGACGTATCCCGGTCTCGGACAAACCTTCTACCAGGGCGTTGGCAAGCTACCGAGAGAATTCTTCATTCGTCTGAATACTCTCGTTCAGGATGGGAAAGGAACCATCCTGGCCAATCCCCGCACGGTGGCGATGAGCGGTCGAGAGTCGAGGATACAAGTCCGCAAGACGCTGAATTATTTCTTCAACGAAGGCTTTGACGTTGCCGGCCGGCCGGTTGTCAAGAAGAGTGATATTTCTGCGGATACGGAGGGGCGGATTACTCCGACATTCCTGGAAGACGGGAAAATCCACATGCTGGTCGATGTCAAGGTTGGAAGCTTTACATTTACATCCGATTCCGGGCTACCGGAACAAACACAGCGGGACTCTACCACCGAAGTCGTTGTTTCGGAAGGGGATACACTCGTAATCGGGGGGTTGCGGCAGCAGGAGATGGTTGAGACGATCTCCAAGGTTCCGCTTCTGGGTGACCTGCCCCTCCTGGGATGGTTGTTCAAAAATAAGCAAAAGGAAATCAAACAAAGTGTGCTGACTCTCTTCATTACGCCACATATGCTGCGAGAAGGCCAAGCCGCACCGCCATGGCCGGAGGTCGATATAGAAAACGGCCACAGAATGCCATCCTCGGATCCCAACCAAGGGGAACCATAGGGGTACACGAAAATGATGGATGCCGGGGTCGCTATACTCAATTCCAGCCAATATCGGTGTCCGAAACGGCTCCGTCATTCAGGGCAACCGCGGGCCTCTATCAAATCCGGTTATCACGAAGCACAACGCATAGAAAGCTTTACCGTAATCCTTTAATCCTCCGTCCCTAATATTCTTTATTTCTTGTTGTAGAATCCGTCATATTAAGGGGTGTCTCTTGTAGGTGAATCCGGATAATGTTTTGATGTTGACAGATGATAAGGCTGGATTTAAATAACTTCGATGAATATCAAAGAACGAAGAAGCATTTTGGTGACGTGTGGGCCGGGACTCAGAGGATATCTGCAGGCAGAACTTGAGGAACTGGGATTTGAGATCGTTGGAAGTCATCCCGGAAGCGTTTTGATACGCGGATCGTTTATCGATTGTATGAAACTGAATTACTGCCTTCGGACCGCCTATTGCGTTCTCTATCTTCTCCGCGAGTTTCGATGCGGAAGTACGGGGGCTCTTTATAAACAAATCGGAAACGTCCCGTGGGAAAACATCATCGATCCGAAAAGTTATGTTTGCGTCCTATCGAAGGTGGATACATGGACCGTCAATAACACGATGTACCCGAATCTGAAGGTGAAGGACGCCATTGTCGACCGGATCAACCGAAAGACCGGCAGCCGGCCGGATAGCGGCCCCGACAGAAACTCAATCGTGGTCAATCTTTTCTGGAAGAATGACAGGGCTTGGATCTATCTGAACACCTCCGGCGTGAAGCTGTCCGATCGGAATTATCGCAAGATGCCGCATAAGGCGCCGCTTCGTGAGTCGTTGGCGGCCGGGATGATTATGGCCACTGGATATGACGGGTCGCAGGATCTCGTCTTGCCCATGTGCGGCAGTGGAACACTGGCCATCGAGGCGGCACTAATGGCCATGAACAAACCGGCGGGCGGTCTGCGAAGTAACTATTGTTTTAAGCACGTGAAAGTTTTTGATGACGGCCTATGGCGGGAAATAAGAAATAATGTCAACAAGACGATTCGAAAGGGCCGGCCGCCAAAACGGATCATTGCAACCGATATAGACGAACAGGCCATTGATGCCGCAAGGCAGAATGCGAAAACGGCCGGCGTCGAGCATTTGATCGAATTTGACGTGTGCGATTTCGTCAAGACGGACATCCCGGAAGGGAATGGCATAATCGTGATGAATCCCGAATACGGGCTTCGGCTTGGGGAACTCGAACCGCTCGAAAAAGAATACAAGCGGATCGGGGATTTCCTTAAGCAAAAATGTGCCAGCTATACTGCCTATATCCTGACGGGCAACAAAGAACTGTCTGTGAAAATCGGATTAAAAGCGTCTCGCCGGATGGTATTCTACAACGGAAATATCGAGTGCCGCCTGTTGAAATACGAACTCTACAAAGGGAAAAAGCCCGCAAAGAAACCGGAACAATAAAAACAAACTGGCTTGGATTAATGAGGGACAAAGCCGCTTGAAAAACGACCTGGATTATCATATACTCCTCCAGTGTTAGTGGACAGAAATTAAGAGAAAAAATGTTAAGACTTGGAAAAATATCGCTGAAAGCAGAATAAACTATGCAAACCAATCGCAGACAATTTCTAAAAACCAGCTTCCAGGGGATGACACTCGCAACCTTAGCCGGAGTGTCTCGTGCCCGAGAGAAAACCATGTCTTGTCAGGCCGTGATCGATCAGATCATCAAAGAAATGATAGGCAAACCATTGTCCCCAACTGTAGATACGATCAAAATGGGGGATGCAATCCAACCAGTACGCGGTATTGTGACAACCATGTTTGCCACCTGTGAAACCCTGGAAAAAGCAGCGGCGTTCGGTGCAAATTTAATCATTCCCCATGAACCCACCTTTTACAATCATCAGGATAACACGGGCTGGCTGAAGGATGATCCCGTTTTTGAACATAAGCGCCGTTTAATCGAAAAACACGGACTCGTGGTTTGGCGCTGTCACGATACGATCCACCGGATGCGCCCGGACGGCATCCTCACCGGTATGGAACAGCAATTGGGGTGGTCATCGTCTCGGCCGGGAATTTATACAATCTCCCCCCAGTCGGTGGCTGATTTGTGCGCCTTCTTAAAAGCGCGCTTAGACATCCCTTTTGTCCGTGTCGTAGGATCTCTCGAACAGACATGCAAAACCGTCGCATTCTCGATGGGCGCGCCGGGGGGACAACGCCAGATGCAGGAGGCCCGGCGGAACCCAGCAGATGCCGTGATTATCGGTGAGTGCCCGGAATGGGAAACGCACGAATACTTTCGGGATGCTCAACATGCCCAACGTAATCAGGCCTTGATCGTCCTGGGCCACATCCCCAGCGAACAGGCGGGCATGCAATGGTTGGCCCAATGGTTGAAGGCGAAATTCCCCCATCTATCGATCAGGTACGTGGCCAATACTAGTCCGTGGACCATTGCATAAATAGGAGGTGTCCGGGGACAATACCCCCTATCCCTTCTCCATCGAAAAAAGTACCGTACACCTTTGTACACCTTTAATTTCACACCTTTAATTTCACAAGGCCATCATTCGATCGTTTTCCCGGCGCCAAGAGCGGAATGTGTATCACGTTTAACGTTAGAATCCCGGCTGCCGTCGCGGATTGCCGCTGGTTATCCTGCAGAGTTTATTCGGATCCCAGATCGTCGCGCCGATATACCGTTCCGGGCCTGTTTTTCCGTCACTGATATAATAGGTCGTCACCATTTTGCCATCGGGGCGCTGGACGCTTCGCACGTAACCAATGTCTCGGTCTGTGCTATCTTGGCGCAAGACGATCTGGGCCCCCCAGGTTTTCCCGTTGTCCTCGCTCAGGCGCGCCCAGATGCTGTAGGGATAGGCCCGAACACCGTACGTCAGGCACAGGCGTCCATCTTGGAGCTTATTCAACATGGGCGGATTGCCCTCGCCGAGGTATTCGACGGGATTGTTCTCCTGAATCCAGGTTTTTCCGTTGTCCCGGCTGCGCCATGCGGAAATCCAGCGGAAGGTCCCTTCGCGGCGTCGCAAGGTCGTCAGCAGCTCCGTATCGGAGATGCGCACAGTGGACGGCATGATCGCAAAGCCGTCAGGCTCCGGGCCGATCCAGGCGATCCGTTTCCACGTCACGCCGCCGTCGGTGGTCCGGGCGCAGAGCGGACGGCCCTCACGACCGTTCTTTTTACTCACCGTGATAAAAATAAAGGCGTCCCGCTTGCCGTTGACGATGTAGTCGGTTCGGGCGGCCGTACCCTTCGCGCCGAAGTTCGGCAGGCGGTACGGACCGTTCCAGGTCTTGCCGCGATCAGTGGAATATTCGAAACGCGACGTGCCTGCGTGAACGCTTTCCATACGGAACGCTAAGACAAAATCCGGATGCGTGAAATCCATGGCCTCTTTGAGGTCTTTAATTGGCGGCAGTGCCCGTCCCGGCGTCTCGGTTCCATGGAGAGATTCGCCGCGGGGGATCAGGAAGCCCTTTTCCGCCGGGTGCTCCCGGGTCCACGTCATGCCGCCGTCCAAGCTGCGCGCGAGCCAGAATTCCTCCGGCTTTGTGCGGTCGATGTGGTGGCGTGTCGCCCCCAAATCCTTGTAGTAGCCCCGGCTGTAACCGACAAGGATTTCGTTGCCCCAGCTCCACATGCCGTGGTTCGCCGGCCAGCCGCCGAAGCGACCCGCCTCGTAGTACACCTTCACGTGTGTGACGTCTTCGGCCATCCACAGAGGCTCGCCCGGCAGGCCGCCCAACACGGCTATAGCAACAAGTGTTGTGAACATCATTTCAATCTCCGGATCTAAACTTCATTGGTATCATCTCTCGATGAGAAACTTGTCTCAGTTCGTTTAGGCTATTTTGTTCAATCACGTTTCATAATATTTCCACTTCTCTGCCCGCCATAGAAGTTTGTTGTTCCACCGAATGAATTGATGTAGCCAATGTCGCCTCGGCACCCATTAAGCCGGCATACAATCGATTAGGCCGTCGGGCGATTCATTTGTTTCGCAGGGGCAGATTCTGTTCGAACGTCGCCTTCAGCCGCTCGGTTTTGGTGAAGATGTTGGTGCTGATACTCATCACAGCCATAGCCGGGGCGGCGCCTCGGATGCGCACATCGAGCGAGCCCAACTGCGTGTCAAACATGCTCTGGGTCTTGTAGCTTGCCGAGACGCTGACCATTTCATCTAACGGCGTTGCCGTCCCGGTCATGATCAGCGGTGTCCCCTGCGTTTGGGCGGCCACACCGGGGGCACTGAAATGCAGCGTTCGGTCAGGACCGACGGACCAGACGGCATTCTCGAAGACCGAGCGCAACCGGGTCTCGGCTTGTGGCCTCGGCTGGACATTCCAGTTCATGCCAACCGGTCCCAGCAGACCGCCGCCCCCCTCAGGTATGCATTCCCACGAGACGTTCTCGATACGCGTGATCTTTCCGGCGGTTCTCCTGCCGACCAGCTCACTGAGACGGATAGGTCTGGACGAGGCGCTTTGCGCCGGCGTGCCGGCGCCGCGCAGGATGGCCACGCCCAGCGGTCGCAGGCGCTCTCCGAAGGGCCAGCGGGCCTGGCGCGAACCGTCCAGATCAAGCAGGAGCAATCCCCCGGTTCCGGTGACGCCCTTGACGTACATTTCGGGATCGGCCACGAGATAGGTCTCGTCCGACCACTGCGCGGCGCCGTGGGGCCGTCGCATCGGTCCGGAATTCCCTTCGGCGGTCTTGAATGTCAATTCTTCGAAGCGCCCGTCAGGATGCAGCACGAAGAGGCCGCCGTTGATGACCGAGGTCGTCGTTCGCGTCTGGGGATGCCGGGGTTTGACTCCCGGCTCGTTGGGGCGGATATAGACATTCTCCTTGTGCTTCCATACACTGCCGGCGTCGACGAGCACTATGCGTCCTGATGCGTCGACGAAGACCTGGTTCAGCGCGCGCCAGTAGGTGTCGTGTTCGGCGCCATCGGGCTTGCGATTAGCCATGAGACCCAGAACCTTCGCCGAAGTGCCGCTTGTATCCACTTCGAAAAGGCCACCCTGGTTCTTCCATATGCGAATAGGCACCTGGCGTCCGGTCGAATTGCCCACGCCCGGACCGGTCAGCTCTACAATGGCATCGACTCCATAGCCCGGCGAGGGACTCCAGGATCCCCCATACTCTCGGAGAGGCCGGCCTACCATGCGGCTCGGAAGATCAAGCATCTGTCCACCCGTGACGGCATAAAGATAGCTTGTGCCCACGATCAGATCTCCTTTGGGGGTTGTCGTCGCGGCGCTGATCTTGTATAGCGGCTTTTCCTTGCCATCGAAGAGGCGCTGCAGATGGCCGTTGGGCTCCAGCCGCCACAGGCCGGTCATGGCGTCGGCTACGAGAAGGCGACCGCCGGCGTCAAATCCCATGCTGACCGGCTTGCCGAATGGCCCGCCGTGCGTGGTCGAGTGGGCCTGAAAAGCCAGTGCGGCGGTTCCGTCCGCGGCGATGCGCCAGATCTTCACGGTCTCTGAAAGCAACATGGGCTGATCGAGAACATAGATGCACTGCCGGTTTGCGTCGGCGGCGATGGCCTGGGGATTGTGAAATCGCGCTGTGCCGTAGGATCTTGGCTGCCGACCGACGAGGCGGTACAGGTTCGGTTTGTACTTTGCGATGAAGACCACGAGGTCGCGCTCGCCCGTCGGCGGTGTCACTTTCGCCCTCGCTGAGCGAACACCTGCAATCATTGCCAAAGCCGCAAGGGTCAAAAACAAGCGGGAGATTTGACTTATCATAGGAAACTCCCTTTCCAAACCAGTTCCTCGTTTCCCTGCATCCGGGATTTTGCGTTTAACGTTATGATCTGTACTCCTGTATGCCACAGTTCAATACTATCATAACAGGGATTCAATTTCAACACATCCGGCCATCGAAACGGCCAATACACCGACTCCTACCGATTTGTCACGGACTACCTGGAAATCCGGGCTTAAATGAGGGTATGCTTTTCTTCACTTATCGTGCTGTCGTCCTCCCCCAAGGCGCGACGAATAGCCGTGAGGTCCTCCTTCAATCTTTGCCGGAATAGAGCGATATCAGAACTGTGCATGATGATGTTGGCACCCGCTCTGGCCCATTGAATTTGAGATTCGGCCCCTTCGCTAAGATGAATGCCCACGCTCAAGCCTTTTTCCCTCACCCTGCAAATGATACGTTGAACGGCCTGCTCGAATCTCGGATCGTGATATTGTTCCGGCAAGCCAAGACTGATAGACAGATCATGCGGTCCGATGATAACCCCATCCAGACCGGGTTCAGCTAAGATCGAATCTAACCTTTCCATAGCCGGAATGCTCTCAATATTGATCAGTAAGAAATTTTCTTTGTTCCAGTCTCTCAAATAGTCTTTGAGCTCGGGTTTAAGAGCCTCTCGGTTTTGTAATGCCTCTCTCAATCGCGCCCCTTTCAACGGGCGCAGTTTCACAGCGCCCACCAGTTCTCGAACCTGCTCCGGAGATTCCACATACGGCGCAAGAACTCCTGAGGCGCCTCCGTCAAGAACCTTTCGGGCCTCGTGCGGATCGGGCGAAGGAATACGAACGAGCGGGGGTAAGCCAAGCGCTTTGTAAGCCACACACATCTGCGACAGGGTCGTTCGATCCAGAGGGATATGTTCCGTATCGATGAATACGAAATCCACACCCGTGCTCTTGACTGCCGAAGGCCACAGCGGAGAGGAGGAAAGAATTGCGGTCCCATAAAGGCGTTTGCCCTTTTTGAGACGGTCTAAGAAATCTTTGACATCCATGCACTCCTCCCGATTCTAAACATCCATACCGGCGGCTCGTTTGGCGGATTCGACGGTGTTGTAGAGCAGCATGGTGATCGTCATCGGACCGACGCCGCCCGGAACGGGGGTGATGAGCGAGGCCTTTTCCTTGACGGCCTCGAAGTCCACGTCGCCGACGAGGCGGTAACCCCTCTTTTTCGTGGCGTCCTCGACGCGGCTGATGCCGACGTCGATCACGACGACGCCGTCTTTGACCATCTCGGCGGTGATGTTATTCGGCCGGCCAACGGCGGCAACGACGATATCCGCACGTTTGGTGTGATAACTCAGGTCTTTTGTGCGCGTATGACAGATGGTGACGGTCGCGTTTCCCATGTCACTTTTCTGGATCAACAAGTTCGCCAGAGGCTTGCCCACAAGGTCGCCCCGGCCGACGATGACGACCTCGGCCCCCTCGATGGTCACGCCGCTGCGAATCAGCATTTGAACGACGCCATGGGGCGTGCAGGGCCAAAAGGCCTTTTGGCCTATGACCATCTTGCCCACGTTGACAGGATGAAAGCCGTCGACGTCCTTGGCCGGGTCGATCCCCAGGACAACTTCGGATTCGTCGAGACCTTCGGGCAACGGGGATTGAACCAGGATACCATTGATCTTCGGATCGTGGTTCATCTTCTCGACCAGGGCCATCAATTCACGCTGCGGCGTCTTCGCGTCCAGGCGATGATCATCCGAATAGATCCCAATCTCTTCGCAGGCGCGTTCCTTGGCGGTGACGTAAGATTTGGAAGCCGGATCATCCCCCACCAGAATCACACCGAGTCCGGGGACGATCCCCTGCTCCTTCAATTCGGCGATTTCTGCTTTAAGCTCCGTCCGCATCTCCGCGGCCATTTGCTTGCCGTCGATAATCCGTGCCGTCATTCGTCACTCCCTTATTCGAGGATTTTCAATGTACGATTTACGAATTTCGATTGAATCTGCCGGGCCCCATCACAAATCGTAAATCTCTTTTTAGAAGAGCCCCTGGACCTTTCCCGTGTTCACATCGACGTCGATGCGCCGAAACGCCGGATTCGACGCGGTGCCGGGCATCAACTTAATCGCCCCGGCCACCGGCACGATGAATCCGGCTCCTTTATACACCATGATGTCGTTAATGGGAAGCGCCCAGCCGCGCGGCCGGCCCTTGAGGTCCGGATCATGCGACAGGCTCAGATGGGTCTTGACCATACACGTCCCCATCCGGCGGGTCTGAGAATCCGCTTCGAACATCTTCGCCTTCTGTAGGGCCTTATCGGTGTACGTAACGCCATCAGCCCCGTACACTTCCTTCGCGATCAACTCGATCCGCTGTCTCAACGGCGTGCTCAGGTCATAAAGAAATTTGAAATCGGTCTTCTGCTCACAGGTATGAATCACCCTTTCCGCCAGATCGATCGCCCCGTCGCCGCCTTTGCGCCAGTGGTCCGAAATCGCCGCCAGGGCACCGTTCTGCTCGGCGATTGTGCGCACAAGGTCGATCTCGGCCTTCGTATCGGTGGTGAACTTATTGATACAGACAATCGGTGTGATGCCGCTCTTTTTGACCGTCTCGATGTGAGCGATGAGGTTCTCGCAGCCTTTCTCCACGAGTTGGAGATTCTCCCGAACGTATTCGTCCGCCAGAGGCAATCCCGGCTTGACGGTCGGTCCGCCGCCGTGCATTTTCAAAGCCCGGATGGTCGCGACAACGACCACCGCGTCCGGCGTGAGTCCCGACAGGCGACATTTCAGATTCCAAAACTTTTCAAAACCGACGTCCGCCCCAAAGCCGCTTTCGGTCACGTGATAGTCGCCCAACTTGACGCCGACTCGGTCGGCGATGATCGAGCTTTGCCCGATGGCGATATTGGCAAACGGTCCGGCGTGCACCAGGATCGGCTGGCCTTCGATCGTCTGAAGAAGATTCGGATTAATCGCATCCACCATCCAGGCGGTCATCGCGCCGTCCACCTCCAAATCGGCGGTTGTCACCTCGTTGCCCCGCTTGTCATACGCCACGACGATCCTGCTGATCCGCTCACGCATATCTTTCAGGTTTCCGGCGACGGAAAGGATTGCCATGACCTCGCTGGAGACGGCGATGGCAAATCCCGATTCCATCTCGTAGCCGTCCATCTTTCCGCCCTTGCCGATTGTGATATTCCGAAGGGCCTGGGCGCAGAAATCCATCACCCATTTCATCTGAACCCGCTCCGGATCGATATCGAGACGCTGGAGCCCGCGCTGGGCGAGTTTCGCGTCATCGTAATTTCGCTCGTGCTGCATCCGGGAGGTCAGCGCAATCATCGCCAGATTATGGGCGTTCATAATACAGTCGATATCGCCGGTCAGACGGAGGCAAAAGGGAGTTAGGGGGATGCATTGTGCCAGTCCGCCACCGGCGGCCGAGCCCTTGATATTAAAGGTCGGCCCGGCGCTCGATTGCCGAATCGCCCCGATCACGCTTTTGCCCAGCTTGCCAAGCCCCTCCACCAGGCCCAACGTGGTGGTTGTTTTGCCCTCACCCAGCGGTGTCGGCGTGATCGCCGTCACGTCGATATACTTCGCATCGGGCTGGTTCGCCAGCCGGTCAAGGACCTGAATGTAATCGACTTTACCCAGGAAACACCCATGGGGCAGTAATTCATCCCCCTGAAGCCCCAATTCCTCGGCCAGCCACCGAATCGGCTTCATCGTTTTTTCGGCCGCCTCGGCAATCTGCCAATCCTTCATTTTTGTCGGATCCAACCTCATCATCTGTCCCTTATTTCGGCCATTTCTTTGTTGATCCTTAATCGTGACACTATTCATCGGGGGTGATGACCAGAGCGTGGTCCTTGAAACACGCGAAAGGAATCACCATGGAGGTATCCATCCATGTTTTCCATCAAGTAATCAATTCTCGATTCATATTGTACAATGTGACGCACGCCGAGACAAGCATAAATTCAAGACCATTTAACCATTGCCGCCCGGTTTGTCGAGGAGTATAATTCATCAGATGAAAAGTAAAAACGAACGAAAAAATATTTTTCTTTAAATTACGAGGAACACAACCATGTCTATTCCACATAATGACAGACTCTCACGACGGGATTTCATCCGCAACAGCTCTCTGATCGCCGCCGGAACCGTCAGCGGCACGTTAAGCACCGCGGGACGCGCCGGCCGATCGGCCCGTATCGAGCGCATCGTCAAGAACGGCCGCATCAACCAATCCGTCAGCAAGTGGTGTTATGGGAAAATTCCGCTTGATGAATTCTGCGTGATCGTCAAGAAAATGGGGATGAAGGCCATCGACCTGCTCGATCCGAATGACTTTACGACACTCAAGAAACACGGCCTGGAGTGCTCGATGGTGAATACGCACGGCCTGACGAAAGGCCTCAACCGAAAAGAAAACCACGAAGAGTGCCTGGCGAAAATCCGGTCGGCCATCGACGCCGCCGCCGAGTATCACTACCCGAACGTCATCTCCTTCCCCGGCAACCGGAAAGGCATGCCCGACGACGTCGGCGTTGAGAACTCGGTCGCCGCGCTCAAGCAAATCGCCGGATACGCCGAAAAGAAAAAAGTCACGATCTGTCTGGAATATCTCAACAGCAAAGTCAACCACAAGGACTATATGTTCGATAACATGGCGTGGGGCGTCGAAGTCTGTAAAGCCGTCGGCTCCGAACGCGTGACAATTCTCTACGACATTTATCACGCCCAAATCATGGAAGGTGACATTATCCGTACGATTCGCACCTATAAGGATTACATCGGCCACTACCACACCGGCGGCAATCCCGGCAGAAATGAAATCGACGACACGCAAGAATTGTATTATCCGGCGATTATGCGCGCCATCGTCGAGACGGGATTCAAAGGATACGTCGCCCACGAGTTCGTCCCGAAACGCGATCCGATCGAATCTCTCGCATATGCCGTGCGAATCTGCGATGTCTGATTATGTGGAGGCTAACAGAGCCTAATCCGGTAAAGCTGATTGTAGGGATTTTAGCGGCCAACCGCCGGTGCTTACACGCCGCGACGGATAGCGTGACGAGCACGTTTGGCCGGGCCGATCTCATTAGCGAGGTCTGGCCGTTCGAGAAGACCGACTACTACAAAGACGAGACCGGCCCGCGCATTCTGCGGCAGTTCGTCAGTATCGAGCGGCTTATCGATCCGGGAAGGCTGGCGAAAATCAAGCTCAAGACCAACAAACTGGAGCAAAAACTGGCGAAAGCCCTGGGCATCCCTTTGCCCAGACCGGTGAACCTGGATCCCGGCTTCATCGAGCCGTCCAAACTGGTCCTGGCCACAACAAAAAACTATTCGCATCGTATATACATCGGAAACAAAATGTATGCCGAAGTGACTCTGATTTTTGATAAAGGGCACTGGCAACCGCTGGCCTATACCTACCCGGACTATCGGGAGCAATATTACTTCGATTTCTTTGAAAAAGTCAGAGCCCAATTGCTGGAGCAGTTGAAATCGTATCGTCAAAAGAAAAAAAAGACCGGGCCCTGAAGCCTGAAGGAGGGATGTATTGAATACCCTTCTTATAAGCAATATATCATGACAATTGAAATTCTGGAAAGATGATTGATGGGTGGCAGCCTCAAGCGAAGCTTGGGGATGGGGCTATGGGCCGTTCACCATCCCCAAAGCCTTCGGCTTTGAGGCTGCCACCCAATTGCGGACAGACAATTTAACATTTTCATTGGACAAAATAATAGTAGGGAGTTGCCGGCTTGTTGACATTAGCCATAGCGTTGTGCCTGGGTTCCTTTGCCCTGTCGGCTGTTTTGACGGCTGTCGTGAAGAAGCTGGCCGTTCCCGCAGGGTTTGTCGCCCATCCCGCCATGGACAGATACCATCGCAGCGTGATCCCTCTGGGCGGCGGCATTGCCATGTTCGCTACGCTCTCGATGGTGATCCTCACCTCAATCGTCGTTGTCAAATTTCCGGCGATTTTAGGCCCCCTGGTCAGCCTCGTGGAACGCACGACACTCGATCCGGCCGATTTCCTGGCCCGAACCGATGAGCTTCTGGTCCTCTGGCTAAGCGTTGCCGTCTTATTTGCATTGGGTTTATGGGATGACAGCAGACATCTCGGTCCGTTTTTCAAGCTTATTGTCCAACTGGTCGTTGCAATCGTCGCCGCGGCCTTCGGTGACATCCGGGTGGAATTTTTTATCCAGAGCAAAGTCATCGCCACCATCCTTTCCGCCGTCTGGATCGTCCTGATTATCAACGCGTTCAACTTTCTGGATAATATGGACGGGGCCTCGGCCGGGATTGCCGTGATCACAAGCTCGATGCTCTTCGTCGCCGCGGCGTTAAGCGGCCAGATTCTTGTGGGCGGCTTGGCGCTGGTCTTTATTGGTACGCTATTGGGCTTTTTGGTGTTCAATTTCCCGCCGGCCAGGATCTTCATGGGGGACGCCGGCTCGCTCGTCGTCGGATTCTTCGTGGCGCTGCTGAGTTTAAGAATCACCTACTATCACGAGGCACAGAGCGGTCGATGGTATCCCGTGTTGATGCCGCTGGTTGTCATGGCCGTGCCGCTCTATGATTTTATCAGCGTCACTTTTCTGCGTATCAGCCAGGGCAAGAGCCCCTTCGTCGGCGACACCCAGCATTTTTCTCACCGGCTGAAAAGACACGGCCTTACCGACACGCAAACCGTCCTCGCGCTGTATCTGGCGACGCTCTGCACCGGTCTCGGCGCCACGTTTTTGTATCAGGTTAATCTGATCGGGGCGATTCTCATCTTTGTGCAGACAATCTCGGTCCTATCCATTATCGCGGTTTTTGAATCTACCGTTAGAAATGATAAAACAGATCGCTAATCAGAACACGCCCAAGAGTAAATCGCTGGTGTATCTGGAATACATCCTTCTCGCCATCTGTCTTTCTATCATCGCTCTGCGGACGACGTTTACCGAAGGCCCGGCGATGCAATCCGCGACGCAGGCGGTCAATCTCGGTGATAACCTCTACAGCCTGTTGATCTCCGCCATTCTAATCTTCTCATTCGTCGTGTGGATTGTCTGGAGCTTCTTCAGCGGAAAATTCCTGTATCGCCCTGCCGGCATTGAGATCGCTCTGGGCCTCTTTGGTATCGCGGCCATCATCGCCGGGGTAGCCGCAACCGACAAGCGATTAGCTATTACGGATATCGCCATACTCGGCGCGCCCTTATTGATGGCCCTGCTATTGGTTCAGATACTGGATTCATCATCGAAAGTGAAACTCGTTTTGGCCGTCATCGCCGCGTTGGGTGTGGTCTCGGCGTACCAATGCGGCGAACAGCGTTTTGTCAGCAACCAGATTACAATCGAGCAGTACGAGGAAAACCCACAAAGCATGCTCGAACCGCTCGGCATCGACGTCGGCTCCTTCCAACAATTCATGTTCGAGCATCGACTTTATTCGCGCGGTGTACGCGGCTATTTCACCACGCGCAACTCCGCCGGCTCGTATGCCGTCATGGCCTTTTTTGCCGCCGTCGCTTTGTTTTTTGAAAAGCTTAAAAATCGAAAATCCGACCGCTCCGTCCGAATGTACCTTTTCGGTTGCGGATTCGCCGGGATTGTCATTTTGTTCAGTCTCGTCCTGACGCGCAGCAAAGGGGCGATTGGGGGCCTGGTCTTTGCCGGAACTGTATTTGTTGCGTTGCTATTATTTGGCAATTGGATAAGAACCCATAGAAAAATCATATTGGCCGTTTGTCTCGTTTTCATCATTCTCGGTGTCTGGGCGGGCGTTTTGTACGGTTTGAACCACGGCCGTCTGCCGGGCGGCGGTTCGATGCTCGTCCGATGGCAATATTGGCACGCGGCGGCACAAATGGCCGCCGATCACCCCCTCACCGGTGTCGGCCCCGGCAACTTCTCGCACTTTTATACCCATTACAAGCCGGCCGCAGCCCTGGAATCCGTGGCGGATCCGCACAATTTCCCGCTGAGCCTCCTGACCCAATATGGCCCCCTCGGCCTCGCTGCATTTTTGGCGATGCTTTTTATCCCGCTCTGGCGAGCCTTGTCGCCCATCCCTGCGAGCACCTCTACAAAAAGCCGACGGCACGAGCCCGCATTCAGAACCCTGGCGGCCGCCTTCCTCATCGTCATATCATTGGGGCTGTTGATGATCCGCCCGATCCTCATGCCCGAAACACCCACCGACGCGCTCGAGGTCCTTCTTTATATGATCGTGACCATGTATGTGGCGCCGGTAGCCGTCTTCATCATCGCTTTCTTAGTGGTCGCCGGTCCGCTATACGAGATACGAGATACGCGATACGAGATACAAAACCCACACACTTCCTTTGCCTTGTTCTGTGCCGCTTTAGCGGTGATTTTGCACAATCTCACGGACTTCGCTCTTTTCGAGCCGGGCGTTTTGACGGCGTTCTGGGCGATCATGGCCTGTCTCGTTGCGATAGACCGCCACGCACACCCCCGGCCCCCCATGACGCTGAAATCCACAACACCCATCAAGTTACTCATCGTCATAACGGCTTTGGCGGCGGGTGGCGCCTATCTCGTTTTGGCCCTCGTTCCCGTCGCCAAAAGCACCGCCGGGATGCGCCAAGCCAACACGGCGATTTCCATCGGGCAATTCGATTCTGCTCACGAATTATTGGAAAAAGCAGCTCAGGACGATATGTTAAGCAGCGCCGCGCTCTCCCTCAATGGCCGACTCTACCTGCATCATTTTCAGTTAACACAGAACAAAAATCGGGATTTGCTGCTGCGAGCCGAAGAGATTCTGAAAGCCGCGATTGAACGCAACGATGCCACTTATAAAAACTATGAGCGACTGAGCGACGTCTATTGCCGGCTCGCACAAATCTCGACACAGCAGAAAAAAACCAACTGGCTGAACAAGGCCCTGGACACGTCGTCACTGGCCATCGCCCGCTACCTCGGCTGCGGCCGGCTCCATTTCAAACAGGCCCAAATCGCCGAACGATTGGGCAACATGAAAATCGCCATTGAGGAATATAAAGAGGCTATCGACATCGAGGATCAGTACCGCGCCCAGTTTCGTCGAATGTATCCCGAAAGGAAGAAAGTCGTCAGCCGGCTTGGTGAAGACCAATACAACCTGGCCCAAGACAAACTCAAAGCCCTTGAGACATCGACTCTACCTTAGACATCAATTGACGATGGGTCCCTTGCTCAAAGAGGTAGGGTGCGATGCATCGCACCAATTTTTCTTTTCGAATAAGATTAACAAAGCCTGTCAGAACCGATAGCCAAGACCGAGGAAGTATTTGACATCGGTGCTACCCGATCCGATCGCCGGCGTGACATCGTAGTTAAAGATGGTTTTGAACGTCAAGAACATCCGCTCCGTGAAATCGGCGCGAATCCCGGCGGTCGTTGTCAAAAAATAATCGGAGAACTTGTCGATGCTCGGATAGTAGGTCAGATCGTTCGTAAAACTGATGGTCTTGTTGAGCTTCTTATCAAAATGGTAACCAAGCTGGAGGGAGATTTCACTATTGCTGTCCGTCTGATTGTCGAACTTCTCATAGAGCGAGGCAATACCGCCTTCCGTCGAGAAGTTCATCTCCGGCGACTCGATCCACTGATAACCGGCACCGCCACCGATGATCATTCTTCGATCCAATTCGGCGACTGCGTCCTTTTCGTAGCGTCCATCCACAAACGCATAAAGTTTCTTACTGACGAAGTAGTCATATTTTCCCTTCGCCCGCCACCAGTCTTCAATCGTTTCCGTCTGGCCGGTCGTCTTATCTTCCTGCTCCCCTTTGGCGTAATCTGCACTAATCGTCGTACGATCATTCTCTGTACGCTTCATCAAATTCAGGCTGGCGCTGATCGTTTCGGTCTTCGTGTTGCCGTGCGTCGAGGTAAAACCCGCGGCGATATCCCCCGTCCACTTCGGGATGGGCTTATTGATCGAGACGATATCGGCCACGGCAAATTCCTGGGCTTTCAAGGCCTCGCCGCCTTCCACCGCAAACCGGCCGGCCCCGGCGCTCGAGACTTTTTGATGAAACGTCGTGCCGTCTTTGAGATGGACCTCGATTGGACCATCCGTATTGAGCGTCTCGATGCTCGACAGGTCCACCGTCGTATCGCCCGCGACATCAGACTTAAAGAGCATCTTGCCATCGACAAGCCGGACCACCTTGCCGGTCAGACGATCCCCGTTCTTGAGGTGAAGTTCATCTCCGTAGCCCGGCTGAACAAAAAGTACCAGACATGCCACGATCGTAAGTACTTGATAACGCATTACACTCTCCTTTCGATAACAAAACAATCCGTAAACATATGTAATATTAACAATAGCCGGATGAATCCCTACACGAATTCTCAAGAATTCGTTCCGGCCTCGTTCTACGCAACGGCGTTGATCATATGAATATCGCGCTGTGGATAAGGTATCGTGATACCATTCTTATCGAGGGCGATCTTCACATTCTCCGTGATGTTAAAATATACATTCCAATAATCCGCCGTCTTCACCCAGGGTCGAACCACAAAGTTGACGCTGCTGTCACCGAGTTCCGAGACCGCCACGGTCGTCGGCGGATCTGCAAGAATCCGGTTATCCTCGGCGAGAACGTGCTCAATGACCTGCTTGGCCTTCTTCAGATCATCGTCGTAGGAAACGCCCACGACCAAATCCACGCGCCGGGTCCCGTTGACCGTAAAATTCATGATGTTGCTGCCTGTGACCTGGCCACTCGGAATGATGACCCGTACGTTATCCGGTGAATTAAGGATCGTATTGAAAATCTGAATCTCCTTGACCGTCCCCTTCTTGCCGGCCAGCTCAACGAAATCGCCCACTTTGAAGGGCTTGAAAATAATCAACATGATCCCCGCCGCAAAATTAGCCAAAGACCCTTGTAGGGCAAATCCGATAGCCAAACCCGCAGCTCCGACGACCACGGCGAAGGACGTCGTATCAATTCCAAGTTTATTCATCGCGGCGATAACGACAAAGACCAGCAATGCGACGTAGGAAAGATTTTTGACAAAATTCGTGAGTATGTCGTCTATTTTAGCCCTCTTCATGGCCTTGGCGATCAATTTTGAGATCAGTTTAGCCAGCCAACGGCCCACAACGAGGATAACGATCGCAGCAATAACCTGAAGCCAGTAGGTCGCCAGGTATTCATAGATCTTCTGTAAAATCGCATCCACATCCATATCCGCTCCTTTCAAAAAAAGTCATGTTGTGAGGGACCTTGATCCATTTAGCCCACTGAGCCGAAACTTCTAACTTTATATCCCATGCCTTGACGATTCTTCCGACGGTATTGATCTGTAGTTCACAAGTTCTCAGAACGCTCTTTATTCTATTGAAAGGTGAACGTTCTTATAGCAGCTTCTCAACAAACACACTACTCGTAAATTTACGAGTTTTTCAAGAAAACCTTTTTTTCTATGGCGATCTTCTTGGAGGCACTCATGGATGCGAAGAGCGGATAAGGCGTCTGGCGGCAATGACCGGTCTTGGGCCGACGCAGATGGCCCGCCGGGGGCTGTGGGCTAAGGTCTTGGCGGTGCAGGGATTATAGAATCCAAGATCACCGCGATTGCGTTGTCGTTCCCGGCCAATGGGGCTTCGATGCCGGCCCAGGCAGCGGGCGATCTCGGCATCGGAATACCCTTGCCATTGCATTCTATAGATGACATTTCGTTCGTCTATGGCAAGAGGGGTGTATGACATCGCGAATACTCCATAGTTTGAAGTCTTTGCATAACTCCAAGCTACCGGATTGGACTCGCGAGGTCCTCTCTATACTCGTGTTGCACTTACCATGTGACTTCGCGAATTTGGGATGCCGAACCTGATGAAATATTTTTAGAAATTTAGATTAAATTGTGGTATGATAGAATTTGAAGATAGCAGGAGTGTTTCAGCGACGTGAATATAGGAAATTCCGGGTCAAGTAAATTTACTGAGGAGGTAAGAAAAATGAAACGCAAAGATGTGGTTCTGGTTCTGATGTTCCTGTTTATTGGAACATCCACGGTTGATGCTCAGAAGATAGTCAATCTGTTTGACAACCCCGGCTTCGAGGAGGGCACGGGGATCGACGTGCAGGACATTCCCGGATGGAGACTGTACATACAAGAGAATGCGTCAGGGCTTCTCAGCATTGATACCAAAGAAGCCATCGAAGGCGAGCAGTGTGTCTTCATTGAAGTCACGGGCGTGCCGGCAGGAGGAACGTGGAATCTGCGATTCGATCACATGCGGAGATTTAGCGTCGTGTTAGGCACAACCTACACGATGTCCTTCTGGCTGAAAGGAGATCCCGGGCCGATCACGCTTTCGGCCTCCCGCGCCGAGCAGAATGAAGCAGGCGAGTGGGGTGCGCTGGCGCAAGAAATCGTCAATCCCACTGAGGAGTGGGCGGAGTATTACCTGACGTTTGAAGCCTCCGAGGATAGATCGATCATGTGGCAAATCCTGATCTCCAATGAGGGGCAGACGTACTATGTGGATCATGCCCGCTGTTATGAGGGAGAGTATGTGCCGGATAGAATAGGATCGCCGACGCAGGCCTATAAACCCCTCCCGGAGGATGGCGCCCTACATTTCGATACGTGGGTGAACCTTTCCTGGAAGCCGGGCGATAAGGCCGTATCGCATGATGTGTACTTCAGCGACAATTTTGACCTTGTGCAGGATGGGGCCGCCGAGGCCTTCCAGGGCAACCAGGGGGAGGATTTTTTCGTTGTGGGCTTTCCCGGATTTCCTTATCCGGAGGGCCTGGTGCCGGGTACGACGTACTATTGGCGAATCGATGAGGTCAATGATGCTGATCCGAATAGTCCATGGAAAGGAGAAGTTTGGAGCTTCTCGATTCCACCCAAGACGGCGTATGAACCGATTCCGGCCGATGGAACCGGACTTACAAATACATCGGTAACCCTGCGCTGGACGGCAGGTTTTGGAGGGAAAATGCACACGGTTTATCTCGGCGATGATTTTGACCAGGTGAACAACGCCACTGTGGGTATCCCAACCGGAGCAGCGTTCTACAATCCCGGCGAGCTTGAACGAGAGAAGGTGTACTACTGGCGAGTCGATGAATTTGACGGCTTCGAAACGTTTAAAGGGGACGTCTGGACCTTTACAACGCCAGGTGCGGTCGGAAATCCGCAACCGGCCAACGGCGCGACCGATGTGGCGATGGCCACAATCTTAAGCTGGACGACGGCCGATAGCGCTGCTTCACACCAGCTCTACCTCGGACTGGATAAGGAGACCGTGCGCAGCGCCGACACCGGCTCGCCCGAGTACAAAGGCCCCAGGACGCTGGGGGCTGAAAGCTATGATCCCGGTTTGCTGAATCTGGGCACCACGTACTATTGGCGCGTGGACGAAGTTTATAATGGAACGAAGGTGAAAGGTCCTGTCTGGAGCTTTAC
>Ga0272442_10002805_pt1 | contig 24886 bp, 21 predicted proteins | sample SSMForm2O_FD_200262 | JGI IMG/M metagenome (GOLD analysis project Ga0272442, IMG submission 200262) | Marine sediment archaeal communities from Little Sippewissett salt marsh, Falmouth, MA, United States - SSM-Form-2O | ecosystem: Environmental > Aquatic > Marine > Wetlands > Sediment ... | reverse complement strand
ATATCTTGCCAAAATTAGTGATGAAAGTATGATCAAATATGGTATTCAAATGTTGATAGTTGGTTGCGTAACTGCATTTCTTGCGGTCTTGGCTTCGTTATTACTTGGCGGTAATTTGGCTTAAAATGATTTTTATTAAAACCGATTTAAATAGTTAGATTTCTCACTATAAATCATTTTAAATAAGGCTATATATAAAAGGTAGTATATATTTATCTGCTTTTGTTAATTTTATTTTAAAATTACCGATACATTAAAATATCACTTTCATTATATATTATTCCTGGCATTCCTATAAAACAGTAATATAATAGAAAATAATATATAGGAAGATAGATACAAATATATGATGCGAATATGATAATTGGGAGGCAAAATAAAATGAGAATAAAAGTCGGGATAAGCTTCGTGATGGTTTTATTGGTGGTTATCTCCAGTTGTGCAGTTAATACTGTTAATGCTGACGAGGAAATAATTTGTCCACCATTGACAGTGGCTAAGACGGTCCGATATGGAGAACAATGGGTTAACGATATTGATGCATATTATGGAGATATAGTAGAATTCAAAATCGTTGTCGACTACTATAATTATAGTAATTGCTTAACTAACGTAGTAATCACAGATACCCTGCCATCAGGATTAGAATATATCGAGACCATATCTGTAGAACCAGATGAGTATGACTTTGGAGAATCTGGCGGAACTCTTGTTTGGGATTTTGGAGATATGCTAATCTGTAAACAAGGTAGTATAATCATTAGATTCACAGCACTAGTGATAGAAGGAAATTACGGTGAAAATATCAATACTGCTAATGTGACTGGTACAGAGCCTTGTGGCATTAACGAACTTTCTGCAGAAGATGATGCAATAGTCAACATAAGGCCATCTGTCGTTGTCGAAAAAACAGTATGGGATCCAGATGCGCAAGAGTGGGTTGAATACCTTGACGGTGTTATCAAGGATGTTGATGTAGAATTCCAGATAATAATTACTTACCACGGATCAGGATACATAACTTGTTTGGAAGTAATAGATGAATTCGAAGGATGTTGTGATTGTCTTGAATATCTGGAAGGAAGTGATGAATTTACATATCCAAACAACGATGATTTTGATGATCCAAACGTAACTATTGATGGAAATGAAATTACTTGGCTATGGAGCTCAGGCTTGGGAATAGAATTCCTATTGGGAGATGGGCAAAGTGTTACCATACATTTTAAAGCAAACGTGACACATTATTGTTACCCAGAACGAGATTACTGCAACACTGTCGTCAACAATGTAGATGTAGATGCGTGGAATTGTGAAAGTTGTGAGCCATTGGAAGATAGCGACCAAGCGGAAGTCAACTGTCGCCCACATGACCCAGTCTTTGAAAAGACTGTTCTATATAAAGACGAATGGGTTGACGAAGGCTACACATATAAGTATGAAGAAATACAATTCAAAATAGAGCTAACTTACTATGGCGACTACAATCTAACAGATATTGTAATTACTGATTACCTACCGGAAGACATCCTTAAATATGTTGGTCCATCGTCACTTGTCGCACCAATGACCATTCCAATTGAATGGGGTGTAACGATTGAAGATGATGGAAAAACCATTACTTGGAACAGTTCTGTTGCTCTAAATGATAGTGAAACTCTTACCATCATGTTTAAGGCAGAGGTCATTGGAAGTAACGGGGATTGCGAAGAATGCGGCATCAACTTAGCAGAATATGCTGCAGTTGAATCATGCACTGCATATGAATATGGTGGAGAGGACACTGCACAAGTGCATGCCGGTGAACCGATTGGAATTAACATAAATATCAGAAAACGACTCCACATTGGTCGTATAAGTGCATACATCAAAAGCAGTCATGATGATTTTGAGGACGTTGATTGGACAATTAAAGTAACAGGTGGAGTGTTCAAACGAGTTAATGTATTAGCATCTGGCACTATTGACCTGCCTGAAGATGCCCCAAAGAAGGTTTCTCTTCCATGGAAATCTAGAATCGTTCGTAGAGGCGGTCGAGTAACAATAACAGTAACAGCAACTCTAGTTGGTGGAGAAACTATCGAAAAGAGGTTCGATGGGATTGTTCTCGGTAGAATAATTCTCGTAAGGCCTTTAGTAAAAATCTTCGGTTAAAGATTATACCCTCCTCTCTTTTTTCCTTTATTTTTTATTAGAGAAAAGTTTATGTTCTAATCATCTACTTTGCGTATTCCATGGATGACAAAACACGGATAAAAAAAGACATTGTGATGTTTGAAGAAAATCTTCAACAGATCAGTCAAAACAATATAAACGATCAACAGAAAAAAATATTAGAGCTTGCAACTCAATACTATAAAGATGCCGAATACTATCTTGAAAAGAAAGACTATTTTACAGCGTTTGGCTGTATCAATTATGGACATGGCCTATTAGATGCAATCCTAAAATTTTAGCTGAATATAATTTTTACTTTATCTCCTGGTTTGATCTTAAGCTTTTGTGCCACATTTCCTTGATTCAACCCAACCTCTAGAAGATTACTGCTACCGATCGTTGTTAAAAGTTGGCCTTTCTTCACAAAATTATACGCTTTGAGGAACAGAATTTTTCTTTTTTTGTTCCCTATTACTAATGTGATTGTTTTACCATAAGGCAATGCTTTCTTTAGGGCATCCCCATCAATATTTGTAATAACATTACCAAAGTGATCCATAGCAAGAATCGCCCCTATGGCTGTTTTATCAGTGATTTCTGCAGCTCCAAAATCAAGTTCAGCAAAATCAGTGATCATCTGCCCAAATTCTTCAAAAGGCACTCCTTCAAGAATATGCGCTGCAACAGGTGTAAATATATCCCTCCCATGAAATGTAGGAGATATTGTTTGACGCATGTATTCTTTGTTTGTAATTTCATATACTGCAAAGTTTCCAAGATTGCGAGAAGCTGGTATAAGGAGGCCGTTATCAGGACCAACCAGAATATGATCTTTGGTTGTAATGATAATTCCTCTCCTTTTGGTACCAACCCCTGGATCAACAACAGCAACATGAACAGTTCCGACAGGAAAAGAAGAAACAGTAGATCTAAGTGCAAATGCCCCTTCGTAAATATTCTGTGGCGATATGTCGTGAGTGATATCAACCAGTTGGACATCTGTAATAGACAATGCAACTCCTTTCATCTGGGCTACATAGCCGTCTTTTGTGCCAAAATCTGTGAGAAATGTCATAATTTTTTGCAACAATCAACCACCAATGCCAAAATATACATCTACTATTTAAGATATGAGTGATTTTAACGTTTTCTCGCAAAACTATTTATGGGAGAAGCATCTAATACATAAGGATGGTGAATCGATTATGGGGTACAAGAAGAGCCATATGAAAATTTTAGCAAGTGTCTGGGATAAGACCGGGCGTGGTCGCGATTCCCTCAAATGTCCAGAGTGTGGGGAGAAATTGGTACTAATTCAAGTGGAACCAATATATGATGCACATAACGCATATGTTCCTTATGACACTGTAATCGAATGTACGTCTTGCCCATTCAGTTTAAGAGTAGAATCGTTTTCAATATTGGGAAGTGTTAAATCTTTTGATATGAATGAGATAGAAATTGCAAGTTGGTCTCCCAGTGGGAGTAGAGTACTATCCAAATATGAACATATTTTAGATTATGATCTTTTAAAGAGTTTGAAAGAATCTGCAGAATTAGTAGAATTTTTGGTTGTTGACAAGCAGGTCATCCAGGTCATCGGATAAAAATTAATTTAACAGCGCCCTTTGCTCTTTTGTCAAGTGCCCACATAGTAAAAATATGTCTTTTGGTAGAATAACGCAAAATGTTTAAATATCGGAACAGAGAACATATTAATAGGGAGCGCTATGAACAAGACAAAGAAAAGCATACCCAAAGAGATTGCTATTATTTGGGTCAATGTCGTCGAATCATTTTCTTAAGAGTACATAATTTCATCTGGTTCTGAAAATTCCTGTTTTTTCCTTCAAGAACGATGTTTCATGAACTTGCGTTGTTGTTTCTTCCCAATAAAACTAAAATCATAACTTATCAAGCGAATATATGTTTTGTCGGATAACGGCTCAAGTTGAACAATTCCTTTTATCTGAAATTTTTGTAGAATTCGTTCAACAGTCCTTCTAGATACATGCAACTGTTTCTTAACATCAGAAATAGTAATTGGGTAAGTTTTCTGTAATAGTTTTATAAAATGTTCTTCAAGTGTTCCGGAGGCAATTTCAATCATATTTTAACATTTAACAAGATTCATATGCCCTATTACCTTTTTTATCACTTTTAAATAGTTTAACAACATCATCCTTCATTTCTTCGGGGTACCCATCTGGAAAGATTATACATCCGCGACAAATATCAAACCCTATTGCTTTTTTTAATCCATCCATGCTAGTATAAGCAAGAGAATTGGCATTAATCTCTTTAGCAATTTCAGCCCATGTTTTGATTCTACCTTCCTTATGTCGAGCAATAAGTTCTTTTTTACTACGCATGTCAATGCCAAGATAGCAAGGTGCGATTAATGGAGGGCAACCAATTCTAACATGAACTTCTTTTGCCCCAGCGTTTCTGAGACCTTTTATAAGTTTTCTAATATTTGTTCCCCTAACTATTGAATCATCAATTAAAACAACACGTTTATCATTAAGAACAGAACGCAGATAAGAAAGTCCTTCTTCAACGACTTTATCTCTACTTTCTTGAGTTTGTTGTATAAATGAACGTTCATCCTTATCTTTCATTATTCCCTCATCAATAGGTATTCCAGATTCCCTAGCATAACCAGTTGCATAATGCCTTCCAGATTCAGGAACAGGTATAACAATATCTGCTTCTACAGGGTAATCTTTAGCAAGAATGCGACCGATCTCAGAACGGCAGTTATGAACAGAGCGCCCGTTGATACGTGTATCCGGCTTTGCAAAATAAACAAACTCAAACATGCAAGGTTTTTCTTGCTTTTTGATAAGTTGTTTTTCGTAAACGTTGCCTTTAGTATCAATTACAACAACTGATCCACCAGGAATGTCTTTAACGTATTCGAAATTAATTTTTTTAAAAACACGTGTTTCTGAGGTAAGGCAATACATACCATCAGATTTCCCGAGAACCAATGGTCTAATCTTGCGGGGATCGGTCATTGCAAATAAATATGGATTTTCACCTGAGTCGGCAAGAAACAAAGCAGAATAACTTCCTTTCAATTGTTTCATAAGTTCTTCGCATGATTTAAAAATCAAATCAACTGTAACTTCCTTTTTATAAAGTCTATCGGCCATTGGTAGCAGAAGGCTTTGAATATCACAATCTGTACGAGGTTTTCGATCTGTTATTTTAGAGATCTCCTGAAAATTGAAAATATTTCCATTATGAGCAGCCGCTAAGAATGGATTTACAAGATACTCTGGTTGAGCATTGCGCTTTAATGATTTGATGTCGTCCATTCCAGCAGTTGAGTATCTTGTGTGGCCTATGCCTACATTACCAGGAATATCAATTTTTCTTTCTTCATTAAAAATTTCCCTTACTAAGCCTGGTTCTTTTGTCACATTGATATTTCCATCATACAGCAGCATACCGGCAGAGGTTTGACCACGGTGCTGAATAGAAAACAGACTATGATAAATAAGGCGAGAAACAGGTTTTCCCCCAATAATACCTACAATTCCGCACATTGTATTTGAAGGAATGAACAAGCATTATTTATAGGTTTTTTATAAGTTACAATAGGAATTTCCCTTTTTTATAAATTAATTCATCATCTGCATATACTTCACCTTGTTTCCTAAGATCGCACATCATATCCCAATGAAGACCGGATTTGTTATTACTGCCAGTCTCAGGATATCCTGCACCAACTGCTATATGAATCGTACCGCCGATTTTCTCATCAAACAAAGTGTTTTTCGTATATTTTTTAACACCATAATTAGTTCCAAAAGCAAACTCCCCGATAAATCTTGAGCCTTTGTCCGTATCAAGCATAGAATTAAGGTATTTCTCACCCTGTGATGCCTTGGCTTTTACAACTTTGCCCTTTTTAAACCATAGTTGAATACCTTCTACCAATCTTCCACCATGGGAAACCGGGAATGAATAACTAATATGTCCTTCAGCCGAGTTTTCCACCGGGCCGGTAAATACTTCTCCATCTGGAAAATTCTCCTTGCCGTAGCAATTAATCCATTTCCTGCCATCAACCTTAACTGCCAGATCAGTATCTTTGGCGATTACGTGTAGTTTTTTCTTGGATTGTAGCAATTCTCTAATCTTTTCCTGTTCTTTATATATCTTTTTCCAATGAACTATTGGATCTTTCTCGTCAACATGAGCTGCTTTAAAAACAAAATTTTCATATTCCTCAAGAGACATATTAGCATCTTGAGCAGAGGCATTTACAGGATACTGAGTAATGCACCATCTCAACTCCTTTTTAGCAGCCCTCTTTAGAAATATCTCTTGTATTGGTTGATGTGCAGCACTAGCAACAGCCTGCTTCTTTGGATCAACGTTCATCATATTCCTGGTATTGTCTGGGCTGATTATTCCAAGCTGTGCATCAATATTTTCAATTTCAAATTTAGCAATTGGCGATAAGTGCTTGAGCTGTTTTTCGGAAGCATTCTTATAATATGTTTCAACCAGTCCGTCAACAGAGACTCTAGTATATGGATAAGCACCAAGTTTCAAAGCCTGTTTATATACTTCTTTTATTAGAGGTGCTGCAATGGGGCTACCGCCAATCAAAAATAGATCGTTTTTCTTGATTTCGAGAGAATGATTTACTAAAATATAAGCGAATTTTTCCAATCGTTTGTCAATCATAATTATCCCTTCAAGGGTCAGAATAAAAAGAATGATAAAATAGTTTTCCTAATGACTAAATCTTTTCCCATTCCTTTAGGACAGATTCCCACTTATAATCTTTAATGGCATCTATTTCTTCAATTTTTCTGACAATTTTTTCATACCCTTTTACTAATGTTCGCGTTCTTATCTTTATCATAAGATCATAGGGGCCTGCAACCGCTGCAACTCTTGTTACGCCATTAATTTTCCACAATTTTTCCATGGTTTCTTCAATTGAATGACCCGATTTCACTCTGACGAAAATGTAAGCTTTGAATAAAGTAAGTGCAAATGAAACTATACCAAGAATTACGAGAGTTATGCCTATAACTTTAAGTAGAACCATCACTGGATCTGTAGTAATTGGCGGGATGATATTAAAGTAGGATAGCATTATGGAAAACGGGATGGCAAATAGAACTGTTGATGCGCGTACTGCCTGTGTAACGCTAGCCTTTCCGATACCAAGAGCACGGATGTAGAATACATACGAAAAGAATGTGACACCCATAGTCAGTGCTACCCACCCAAAATGTTCAATTGATGCAGCAATCCCTGCTAAAAGATGTCCTGAATTCATAAGAGCATCATATATAGTCACAATGATTATGGTGAAAATACAAGCAAATACGACATTCCAAAATCTAATATTTAAAGCATCGTTGGGCCCATTGTCAATTTTCAACATTTTTAATTTTCTTTGATAAATTGAAAATAGAACCCATGCAGGGCTTATTACTAGAAAGACTATGGCCATTGATTCTAACGTTATAGTTCCTGTTAAAGAGATGGATCCGAGTATCGCTCCAAATACAACAATGACAGAAGATTGTATTTCTGAAAGGGTTGGAATGTTTTTCTCAGTGAAAGATTCGATACCTACCAGATATAAAATAGCAATTTGAGAGAATGGTAGTACTGTAGATGGATCTCCAAGCATGGAAAGTAAGAAAAAATAGCCTATGGTAAGTATTGAATTTCCTAAACCTGCAATTATATGATATTTTAATTCCTCTTTTTTAAAAAGTCTTAATCTTCTGAACGAAGGATCAATAACTCTTGAGCCGAGGCTTTTCTTTTTTACAGGTATTGAAAAAAATAGAATGATAATTAATGAGATGAGAGTTCCTACAATAAAACACGAAACACCAAATGCCCATGCATCAGTAATATAGAGATTGATGATAGTTGCATCTATAGATGATACTGATGCAGCAATAATTGCTGATGTAAATGCTAACGCGTAAAAGAGATATTTCCTTCTAATCTTCATAGTGCGATTTCTTTTTCAATTACTTGAGTTGTTGTCTTTTTAACACCTTCAATAAGATGGAGTTTATCAGTCACTTTCAAAAGATTCTCTAGATTTTTAACATGGACTCTAATAACGATATCATACTCGCCTGCGACCACAGATATTTTTTCAACATTTTCTAACTTTCTCATTTCTTTAATCGCTTTATCTGTATTTCCTGGCCGCATAACAGTTAAGATATATGCACTTATCATATTATTCACCCTAATTCTCACGCCGAATACTGGTTCTTATTATAAAGTTATCTATTATGACCAATATATGGGTTTTTGTTAAAAGATTAAAATAGTGTTTACTTAATGTAGGTGAGCTACTATGACGCAGATGGTGGAGGCAAAACAAGGCAAAATTACAGAGCAAATCGAAAATGTCTCTAAAGATGAAAATATTGACATTGACATAATTAAAAGGAGAGTATCATCTGGGAAAATCGTAATTCCATACAACCCCATTCATGCACCAAAGACACTTGGCATAGGTAAAGGACTTAGAGTTAAGGTCAACGCAAATATTGGGACCTCTAGGGAGCATTGCAATCTTCAAGAGGAAATTGGAAAAGCAAATGAAGCCGTTGATGCAAAAGCCCATGCTCTGATGGATTTATCAACAGGTGGGGATCTTGACCAGATTCGTACGAGTCTTTTGAAAGTAGTAAACATCCCATTTGGAACTGTTCCTATCTACCAGGCAGGTGTTGAAGCTATAAAAAAACACGGTGCTATTGTTGATATGACAGAAGACGATATGTTCAATCAGATTGAACATCAAGCGAAACAGGGCGTTGATTTTACAGTTGTGCATGTTGGAGTGACTAAAGTAAGCGTTGAACGGCTTAGAAAACAGAAACGACTTATTCCCATGGTATCCAGAGGCGGATCGTTCCATATGGCATGGATACTGCACCATGAGCAGGAAAATCCATTGTATAAGAATTTTGATTATCTCCTAGATATTGCAAAAGAATTTGATATTACTCTTAGCCTTGGAGATGGAATGAGATCTGGAGCGCTTTATGATTCTAATGACCGAGCGAAATTCCAAGAGTTGCTCATTATCGGTGAGCTTGTTGAACAGGCACGTGAAAGCGGTGTTCAAACAATGGTTGAAGGGCCTGGACATATGCCCTTGAATGACATCCAATCAAACATAAAGATAATGAAAACAGTAGCGAGAGAGGCGCCTTACTTTGTTTTAGGGCCATTGGTCACAGATATTGCCCCAGGATATGATCATTTTGTTGGAGGGATTGGAGGTACTATTGCAGGTCTTGCAGGCGCAGATTTTCTTTGTTATATCACTCCTGCCGAGCACCTTTGCTTGCCAGATAAAGATGATGTAAGGCAGGGAGTGATTGCAACGAGGATTGCTGCACATGCTGCTGATCTTGCACGCGGCATAGATAGAGATATTGATTTTCAATTCAGTAAAGCGCGTGAAGACCTAGAATGGAGCACTATGTTTGATCTTTGTATTGATCCAAAGAGGGCAAAAGAACTGCGTGAAAGACGATTGCCAACAGAAGATGAACATACTTGCTCCATGTGTGGAAATCTCTGTGCAATTGAAACTGTCAAAAAATATTTGAAAGACAACCAAAATTAGACTAAAGGCATCATTTTTCTTGAGGAGGATAAAAATTTTTATTGAAGAAAATAAGGAAAGGTTTAAATCTATAGATATGTATTCCCTATTAGGAGGTAAAATTTATGGCCTACACACATGAAGGTTGGACATTATACACACGTGATGTAAAACTTAAAGGCGGAAGAAACCAAACAATATATTTCTTTAGTAAGAGAACACCAAAGAGTGGTAACCCTTGTGACAAACCAGATAACATGACAGTTGGTGTCAACAAGAGAACCGGACTTCCGTACTTGAAAAAGAAGTAAGAAGATTTACTTTCTTCTCTTCTTTCTTTTTTTATTTTTTTAGGAAAAAAGTTGTTTTTAAGTGTAGCATTCTATCCGATCAAGAGTAACCTTCAAAAACTTTTTATCAACCCTGTTTTATACCTTGTAAAAACGGGCGGGTAACAAAGTGGTTATGTGGCGGACTGCAGATCCGCATACGGGGGTTCAAATCCCTCCCCGCCCTCTATAAAATTGGGGGAACTTGTTTGAAAAACAATAGAGAATGGCGTATTTCCTCGAAGATTTTTATTATCTTACTTATTTTATTATTTTTTATAAATCAAACAAACGCATTAGCGACCCCTGCAAACCTCATCATAAACGAAGTGATGTATAATCCCCATACAAACGATAACTACAATGAGTGGATAGAATTATACAATCCTACAAACCATTCGATCAACATATCTGATTGGCACATAGCCGATAACTTCGTAGAAGACGGCTTAGAAGGAGATACTGATCATGGAGATGGAACTACTATAATACCATCACATGGATATGCCATTATAGCAGATCAGGGGACGGCAATTTATGAAAATTTCTCTATCCCTGATAATGCTATACGGATTTACGTTGACGATGCGGCCATTGGTAACGGGTTAGGAAATGACAACGACAAATTAATACTGAAAAATTCCACGGGGCAAATCATAGATGCCGTGGAATGGGGATACAACTATAGTGATGTACCTGGTGAACCTGCCGATGTAGTTAACGAAGGGCATTCTCTGGCTAGACATCAAAATATAGATACAAATGATTCCAGTAAAGATTTTTATGAGGGGTTAATTCCAACACCAGGCAGTAAAAACACGTTTTTATCTACGCCAAGTATAGACATAAAACTGTGCCCTTTCTGCCTACCGAAAATCCAAAATAATACCGAATATGGTCTTCCTTTTGCTATCAACATCAACGTAAGTAATTATGCCCCCAATGAAAGCTATAAGCTAAAATCATATGTTGTTGGAAATCTTTCCAGCAGTTGGCCTGCTAGCCAGACATGGGATGGAAATTCTTGGGCATATTCAAACTATTATACATCAGTTATAAACACAGACAACTATGGAAACTGGTCCGGTTGGCAATATCTCCGATTTAAAAAAGAGTATCAAGAATATAAGAATCATATCGAAAATAACGATACTGCATACTTGAATGTAAAAATTAAAAAAGACAACTCTTCGAATGAAGTTTCTAAAGAATTGTTTTTGCTTGATATGGATGAATCCACATCAAATGGTACAATTGGTGGCTGTGCCATAGGTATAGCTGAAATAAATAATACTGCTCTGCAAAACAAAACAATCATTGTTGAAAACCGTACAGGTACATACGTTGGATTATATACAACAGAAGACAATGATATAGATGAAGGTCTGACTTCTACACCAGGATATTACAAAGTATCTGCCCCAGTCGGCTCAAATTACACTATAAAAGTTTTAGATAAAGAAGGCGGTGTGTCACATACTATCCAAAATGTAACTGTTGAACAGGGAACATATGAAGTTGACATCTCTTCAACGGAAACTTCTTATCTATTGAGAAGACACGAATCTCTTGATATTTCTCTTATTATAGCAAACACTGGCGACTTCCGTGACAGCATAGGCATAACTGTCAATCAAATTACCGATGGATGGCATGCATCGATAGAGCAAGAAATAATGTCTCTAGGTCCTGGGCAGAGCGATACCATCAATTTTCATATAAATCCCTGCCAACAAGATGGTTGTAGGTTTGGCATCATTACTCTCTCAGCAACGTCTGAAAAAGACTTAGGGGCATTCGATGAGATAACCTTTCAACTGGAAATTTTGGCACCAGACCTCAACATTACTACTATAAAAATGTATGACGAAAACGGCGAGCAAACTACTGGTCTCGGAGAAGGAGAGGCTCTAAGGATAAAAGCATTTCTCAAAAATATAGGAAATGAGAATGCAACAGATGTAACTGTCATGTTTTACTATGACGTAAAAGACGAAGATCATTTTATCGGAAGTAAATATTATGATTTAGTTGGAAAATATCAGAAATATCCAGCTGTTGTATGGGATACGAAGGATGTAACACCAGGTACCCATACACTTTTTATCATCGTCGATGAAGAGAATAAGATTGATGAATTAGATGAAAGCAATAATGAACGAACGATCGAGGTGAAGATCTACAATACTTCTCCAACTTATTCTGGTGCAAATCTGTTGATCGCTGAGGTGTACTATCACACCCACCCAAACATCAAGAATGAATTTATCACACTATACAATCCTACAAATCAGAGTGTGAATCTTTCTGGCTGGTACATCACAAACCAACCTTTGAAGCAGAGGGGGAAACAAGCAAAAATCATATTTCCAGAGAATACAATGATATCTCCAGAAGATTGGCTGTGCGTAACACAAAACGCAAGTGCATATATGTGGGAAACAGGCAAAAAACCAGATTTTGAGTATAAAACTGATTCAGATGAAAATGTGCCTCAGATGGATACTGATAAAACAGTGACTTTAAGCAATGCTGGTAGCATGGTAGCACTAAAAGATTGGTACAATCACACCATTGATATAATCGTCTATGGGGAATCTAACTACAACTGTACTGGATGGAATGGAACGCCGATTCCCAATCCGGGAGCAGGTGTTATTCTGAAAAGGAATGTCGATCATGCAAATCAACCTATTGATACGAATATTTCTGGTGACTGGCTGCATCCACGGAGATATGGCATTGGCCAATCTGATTTTCCTTATGTTGATATTCCATTCTATGGCGAAATTACAACCTTCGTCTCTCCAGATTGTAGCTTTCAAACCATAGTAAATGAATTACGAAAAGCCAACGAATCTATTTATTTCAACATCTATGAGTTCACCAATCCATTTTTGTGTGACGAGCTTGTTGATGCGCTTAAGAGAAATGTTTCAGTGAATATATTCGTAGAAGGATCACCGATAGGAGGCATATCTGATAAGGAGAATTTCATACTAAACAAGATAGTAAATTATGGAGGAAAAGTTAGATCAATTGTTAATGATAAAGAAAAAGAGGTCTATGCGCGGTATACCTTTGACCATGGAAAGTATCTTGTTATCGACAATAACACGGTAATTGTAGAAAGTTGCAATTGGGCGAAAACAGGCATACCAATAAACTCGACTTATGGAAATAGAGAGTGGGGCATAGTAATTCGAAGTCAAGAGGTTGCCACATATTTTCTCGATGTTTTTCTTGATGATTGGAATCCGCATAGATGTGATAGCTATTCGTTCTACGATATGGGCCTATTGATTCAGCCAGATTTTTACATGGACCGAACGGTTTTTACAGGAACATATATACCACAATTTGAATCGAAAAAGTTTGAAGGAAATTGTAATGTCACTCCAGTTTTTTCTCCAGATACAAGCCTAGATGCAATCTGTCACATGATAGAATCAGCGAAAGAAAGTATCTATATCGAGCAGTTATATATCTATAAAAATTGGAATGAAGGGGTTAGTCCATTTGTTGAACGACTGGTTAATGAATCAGAACAGGGTGTTGACGTTAAAATTGTTTTAAATTATAACCCTTACTACGAAGCTACCAACGAAAAATGCAATCTCACAAAACAATATCTTGAGGGGCATGGAATAGAAGTAAAATTTGTATATACTAATTGGTCCTATTTTACAAACGTTCATAACAAAGGCATGATTGTGGACAATACTTCTGTGTTAATCTCGAGTATTAATTGGAATGAAAACTCTGTTACACGCAATCGTGAAGCGGGAATTATTATTGAAAATGAAGATGTTGCACAGTATTACGTTGAAGTGTTCTTTTATGATTGGAATTTGATGACGCCAAAACCACGAAACGTTACTCAAGAGCAGATTAGCAATGAAAACACTATTTATATAGTGGCTATATTCACCATGACCTTTGCGATAATTGCACGTGACTGGAGAAAAAGAAAATGGGTTTAGAGTTCATACTAATATATCCTGTTTCAATTTTAGCTGTCTGTATCATGATTGGGACTCTGGTTGCTGCATATTATAAAAAATGGATGATGACGTACGCTTTAGTTATATCAAATGTCATAGTATTTGTTATTACAATTATTTTTCCAATAGTAATTTATGATTTAGGATTCAAACCTGCATATCTTTCCATCGAAAATATACCACAATTATATACATTATTTACATCCATGTTTATCCATGGAGGATTTCTTCATCTTTTTGGCAATATGTTTATCTTTCTCTTTGTAGGAATGGCATTTGAACAAAGAATTGGTTGGAAGAACTTCTTAATTATATATATCTTAGCGGGTGTTTGTGGTACCCTTGCTCATGCATTGGTAAATTTGGGATCGGAAACTGTGTTGATTGGTGCTTCAGGCGCCATTTTTGGAATTATGGGTGCATTTGCGTACTCCTATCCTAGAGACGAGGTGGTTATGCCTGTTCCTCTTGGAATAATCATGATTATTCGACGTATCAAAGTTATTTATGCTGTATTGTTGTTTGCAGTGATGGAAACGGTCATTACATGGTGGGAGTCACAGACCGGCATTCTTTCAAATACAGCCCATTTTGCCCATCTTGGAGGGTTAATCAGTGGCTTCATTCTTGCAGCGGTTTTGTTAAGAGGGGAAAAAACTCATACAAAAGAGGGTAAGACATTATATTACGACTCGCTTGGTATCCAGAAAGAAAGGAAAATAGATTTTACTGCCCTTAAAAAACTAGCAAATACACCAGAACTAAAAGACATACTTAAAAAAATTGAAAATGAAACAATTCCTCATGCAAGGGCAATTTGGTTGGAACATTTTCTAGAAAAAGCAAAATGTCCGAAATGTGGAAATCCACTACATCAGTTGGATAAAAAGATTTTTTGTCAATCGTGTGATTTTAAAACTAACTATTAGTTTTTAGAAAGGCATAGTAATGCCTAAAAGGGCTCCATGCAGGATTAAGCTTGATATGACGTAACCTAAAATAGCGCCACCACAGAGACATGGCAGACCTGCCTGTGGCTTTCCTTTTAGAACAAACATCATTAATATTGCAAAGCCAACGAGCGTGCCTAATATGACAGACAGAGCAATAGGAAGCCCGTTTTCAATATTATACACTGATGCCACCAAAATCCCTGGCATGATAATATCGCCGAGTCCCATGAAAAACGCATCTCGTTCTTCATCATCTTTTAATTTTTCTTTCAAACTCTTTGTTTCTTTTAATAGAGAATACTTTCTGATTTTTGGTACAACCAACAAAACGGGGAGTTTAAGATCCATAACCGTATCAGCAAGATCAATCATATGTTTAGTTTTATACACAGATATTGCGTCATAGATAGCAAGTACTATAAGTAAAATCATTACTAAAAAAATATCGAGGGATATCCCAAATATTGCAATAGCTCCAGCTCCAACAATAACCCCGCAGGCATCTATAATGTACCATTCAGGATATTTAAACAGAGTTACGGTAAGAATTACGGCAAAAGCAATTGAAAGAATAAGAGGCCACCAGCCAGAGACAATAAGAGCGAGAAGTGGTAAAAACACGTAAAAAGAAGTATAACCCACAGCACCTAAAATAATAAACTGAATTAACTGTTTCTTCCAATATTTTGCAATAAATAGAATAACAAGAGTCATTGCAATGATGATGAAAAAGAAAAACACAAGATTCATTGGATCACCTGAATCCTCAAAAGCTTGCATCCCTGCATCTTCAAAAGGCCCAGTAACAAGCAACGCAAGACCATGAATCAGAACAAAAAGACCGCCCATTAAAATAACAGGAAAAATATCCTTCATTCCTGTTTTTTCATCTTTCACCATAGATCCTCAAAAACAACATTTACCTATTTATAGAGTTTGATTTCTTAAAAAAACATTTGATATCCAAAGAATGCAAACCAAATAAAAACTGAGTAGAGTCCAAGCATAAATACTCCTTCTTTTCTAGTGATGTAATGCCCAGAGTAAAGTATCAAAAAAATCACACAAGTTACGGCTAAAAGTATAAATAAATGAGCCATTGACTCAGGAGTATTAGCTTTAAGTTTTATAAACAGAGCGGCGACTCCTAAAATCATTAGGACGTTGAAAACATTTGATCCTAGCACATTTCCAATAGCAATATCAGATTCTCCTCTGTAAGCAGCCATTGAAGATACTACCATTTCTGGAAGAGACGTCCCTACTGCTACCATTGAAACGGCTATTATAAATGCAGGGATTCCTAAGAAATCTGCAATCACTACTGCAGATTCGATTAAAAGCCATGCACCTGCTACAACACCAATGATACCTAGAAAAATGAAGAGTAGATTCTTTACGGTTTTTTCTTGATTAATTTTTTTATTGTTATTTCTCTCTTTCTTTGCACAGCAAAAGAAATAGTAAATAAAAGCTGCAAATAAAATTAAAAAAATAGCTCCACCAATCAAGTGATATTCATCTAACAAGCCTAAAAACGATGCAAATATAAGAAAAATCGTTGCCCCCAGCATAATTGGTACTTCTCGCTTTATAAGACCTTTTTTAATTTTGATTGGCCTAATAATTGAAGCGATTCCAAGAACAAGTAATAAGTTTGCAATACATGAGCCAATGACATTCCCAAGTGATATATCTGAATTACCCTGATATGCTGCACCAACAGATATTGCAAACTCTGGCGCAGAAGTTCCAAATCCTACGAGAATTACTGAGATTATTAATGCAGAAACTCCAAGTTGAGCAGCGGTTTTTGACGTGCCATCAACAAGTATATCTGAACCTTTCCAGAGGAAAATAACCCCTACGATAAATGCTGGAATTGCAAGTGTTATAGTAATCATAGCTGGCGTGTAATCAAAATAGTCGTTTAAATATCTAAGTAATAGAACAAACCTTTTTGTACCACTGGAGATTAAGACTTACTGAATCATCATGTCTAATGGAAAGCTTACATTCGTTGGTCTAGGCCTATACGATGAAAAAGACATATCCTTAAAAGGTCTAGAAGAAATCAAAGACTGTGATATCGTCTATGCTGAATTCTACACTGCAAAGCTCGTAGGAACAGATATGGGCAACATCGAAAAAATCATGGGAAAACCTATTGAAATTCTATCAAGAGAACAAACAGAAAAAGGAGATATTATCTTAAATTCGGCAAAAAATGTTAAAGTTGCTTTCTTAGCTGCTGGAGATTCAATGACTGCAACAACTCATGTTGATTTAAGACTAAGAGCAGAAAAAGAAGGCATTAAGACAAATGTAATTCATGGAAGTAGCATAGTTACCGCAGTTCCAGGGTTGCTTGGACTTCAAAATTATAAATTTGGAAGAACTACTACTCTTGCATACCCTGAAAAGGATTACTTTCCAACAAGTCAATATGATATCATAAAAGGTAACATTGGTATAGGCTTGCACACACTTGTTTTATTGGACATACAAGCAGATAAAGGCAGATATATGACTGCAAATGAAGGTCTTAAGCTTCTCTTAAAAATGGAAGAAAAACAAAATGAGAATATTTTAAATGAAGAGAGTATAGTATGTGTTGTTGCTAGAGTGGGATCATCCGAACCAATTGTTGCAGCAGATGCTATTAAAAATTTGATAGTTAGAGACTTTGGCCCACCACTCCATACATTGGTTATACCAGGCAAGTTCCATTTCATGGAAATTGAAGCACTTCAAACACTTGCACAACTACCTGCAAAACAGGTTATAAAATTACAAAAACTATAATAACTATAGGCTGTATTATTCGAAATATAGGGGAATATGATGCAACAAAAAAACAATTCTATCGGAATGATATACGGGGATGTCGGCTCGACCGAATTTAACTTTACAGTTAACGGTGGAAATATTCGGAAGTTTGACTATATATCTGCCCCACATAAAGAAGGATATATTTTAGCCCAAGTCATGGATATAAAACGGTATTCTGATTTGAAGTTTCAAGATGCGGTGACGCTGAAAGATGGTGAAGAACTGCCTCACATCAAAAGCGATGTTTCTGCTTATGCGGATGTAATTGGCTATCGAGACAAAAGAGGATTATTACAAGTTCCTAGAACTCCTTTTGATACAGGTAGCAGAATTTTGCATGCTGAAGAGGATTTGATTCGCCATGTTCTCGGCTTAAACGACAACAAAGACAGTGGCGCATATGTTGGGTTATTGAAGGGGCACAATCTGCCAGTTTATTTGAACATTGATTCTTTAGTTCAGAAGCACATTTGCATTCTGGCTAAAACAGGTGGAGGTAAAAGCTATGCTTGTGGCGTTCTTGTCGAAGAACTACTAAAGAAAAAAATTCCTATGGTTGTTGTTGATACGCATGGAGAGTATCAATCGCTTACAAAGCCAAACAAAAGTAAAAAAGAACAAAAAAATATGGTTAGATTCAATGTAAAACAAAGGGAATACTCTAGTCAAATTGTTAATTATTCTCCTGTAACTGGAAGAGGAGAGGTTAAGCATCTAACGCTTAGCGGTTTAAACCTTGAAGCAAGGGAGATTATAGATCTTCTTTCTGCAAAACTTTCAGGACCACAAATAGGGGTTTTATATCAGGCAATAAAAGAGATAAAAGAGTACAAAAACATCTATAACTTCAGAGATATTATTGAAGCAGTTAACCGAAGTAAAAGCAACGCTCGATGGAATGTAATTGCTTCATTGGAATCTCTTGATTCGATAGGCGTCTTCTCGGAACAAGGAACATCTACCGACCAGTTAGTTAGAAAAGGAAAATGTTCCCTCATTAATATGAAAGGGGTTGCACCTGATGTACAAGATGTGGTGGTTGCACGACTTACTAAAGAGTTATTCGACGATCGTAAGGCGGGTAAGATTCCTCCATTTTTGCTTATCGTTGAAGAGGCTCACAATTATTGTCCTGAAAGGGGTTTCGGTAGTGCAGTTTCGTCAAACATGCTTCGTACAGTTGCCTCTGAAGGCAGGAAGTTTGGAATGGGACTCTGTATCGTAAGTCAGCGTCCGGCAAAGGTGGATAAAAATATTATTTCACAATGTAACACAAATATAATTTTGAAGGTGACGAACCCAAACGACCTAAAAGCAATTATTCAGTCAGTTGAGGGGGTCACCAGTCAGACATATAATGAGATACAACGTCTTCCCATTGGAGTGGCTCTCATTTCTGGCGCATCTCTTCAAATGCCCATTATGGCAGATATCCGTACAAGAGAAACAAGTCACGGCGGTAGATCGGTCGACATTTTTAAAGGTGGGGCGCCTGACAATTACACTCCAAAGATACCAAAAATGCCAGCTCCACAGCCAAAACATGACCCTAAACCTCCAACTCAGAAAACAGAACCAGCAGCAACAAAAGAAAGTACAACTCAAAAAGCAAAAGCAGTAAATAGGGTGGCGAAAAGACTTGGTTGGGTATCAACGGATGATCCAGATGAAGCAATAAAGGTGTTAACAAAAGAAGCAGAAAAGATGGATGAAAACGTCTACAAATATCTAGAATCTCTTGCCAAACTTAGTAAAAACTTCTGTCACGAACAAGACCCAACCTGTATAAAATGCCCGATGAAAGATGGATGTAACTATCGTGCTACCCACGGCAAAAAGAGCGGATTGTTTAGAAAGAGTTAAAAGGATCATATGAACAAAAAAAACAGCATCGTGGTAGGCTCTTTTCTTATTTTTCTTATGATTAGCATGTCGGGGTGTTTAGATTCTTTTACTCTCCCTGGCGGTGGCGTGACGTATGAAGAACACCCAACAAAAGTTCAATATACGTTACGGTTTGGATATATGGTAAACTGCAGCGGTCTTGGTGAATATGAGATAAACTATGACTGCGACATACCAGAACTAGTCAAGGGGACGTTGAGCTACAATTTGTTGTATGACAGTGATTATACACAGACGCAACTTGCAAATAATAATATAATCAGATGGAACGTAAGTGGGAGTGGTAATAAAAATTATGAGTTAGGAATTTTTGCCAATGTTACTGCCCAAAGTTTTCTAGTTTCTGATTTGAATGGTGAAAATGCTTTAACATTACAAGATATTCAAACATTACATCCTGATCTTGTAACACAATACTGCCAAGATCAAATAGACAGCGGTACAGCTTACATTGAGTCAAATAATACATTTATCAAATCATCTGCTCAAGCTGTGATAAATCAGGTTGATAGCAACAACTCTTTTTTGGTAGCAAAAGGGCTTTTTCAGTGGCTCAAGGAAAATACCAATTATCAGATACATATTGACGATGATAGTGTTCAAACTGCAATGAAGACATATCAGATAAAAACAGGAGATTGTGACGATCTTTCTTTTCTCTATATCTCTTTATGCAGAACAGTTGGAATACCTGCACGATTTATCAGAGGTTACCTAGTCGAAGATGTTGATGGGATTATAAATACAGTTGCTCATGCATGGGCAGAAGTCTTTGTTGGTGGAGATATTGGTAACGATGGGTGGATTCCTGTAGAATGCGCCTGTACATCTGAAAATTGCAATGTACAGATATATCAGAATTTTGGTATAGAGGATGTCGGACATCTTCGGTTGTTCACAGATGATGGAAGTACCGAATCTCTAAATGCATCTCTATCTGGCCCAAGGGTAAAATACGAATCAGGTTTAGATGTTGTTATGACTGCTTTTGTAGAAATTGATGACTATTCCATATTGGAATCGAACGAACTTTTTATTAACAGTGAAAACCAGAGAGCATATACGTAGAAAATGGATTTGTGACAATGCCAAAATTTTAAATTAATTTTTGAACAAATATTGTTGTTTTTGAAACTGTTAACCAACCCTTATTTGGATACTAAGCATTTAAATATCAAAAGCTGTATACTGGCTTACTCTTATCTAGTAGGTAGAAACATGGGTAAAGGAATAAATGCTGCACGAAAACTCAAAAAAAGCAGAAAAAAACAGCTCTGGAATGATCGATATTACAAAAAAAGAGTGTTGCATCTGAAAGAAAAAGCAGATCCGCTTGAAGGTACTGCTCAGGCCAGAGGAATTGTTATCGAAAAAGTAGGAATAGAAGCAAAACAACCCAATTCTGCCATTCGGAAATGTGTAAAGGTGCAGATTATTAAAAACGGCCGTCAAATAACAGCTTTTGCTCCTGGAAATAATGCTATTAGTTTTATTGATGAGCACGACGAAGTCATGGTAGAAGGGATTGGCGGAAGAATGGGAAGAAGTTATGGCGACATTCCTGGTGTTCGATTTAAAGTTATAAAAGTTAACGACGTATCACTTCAAGAAATGATTAAAGGTAAAATAGAGAAAGCAATGAGACGATAAACATGACAACAAAAAAGAACGAAGAGAAAAACACTCAATTTTTCCCGATCTTAGCAAAACATGATATGGATACCGTTGACATAGCAGATAAAGGACTTGAGAGATACATCAATCTAGATGTAAAAAATATCTATTTCGGTGGGATTTTTTCAAATAAAATGTTTGCTAAATCAAAGATGCCGATCGTTGAGCGTCTAATCACTAATATCATGAGGACGGAAGAGTATACTGGTAAAAAAATTAAGGCATATAAAGTAGTTAAATCTGCATTTGAAATTATTGACAAACGAACAAAATCCAATCCAATGCAAGTACTGATAGACGCACTACAGAACGCTGCGCCGAAAGAAGAAACTACCAGACTGCGTTTTGGTGGCATATCAGTTCCAAAAGCTGTTGATATTGCACCACAGAGGCGGCTTGATATCGCACTTAGAAATATTTGCCAAGGTTCAGTTACTGCAAGCCATAAAAACAAAAAAAGTATGGAGGCTTGTTTGGCAGAAGAAATTATTAAGGCATCTAAGAATGACGTTGCCTCATTTTCCGTTGCAAAGAAAAATGATGCAGAGCGGGTTGCTAAATCAGCCCGATAGTAAAAGAGTATATATTTATAGGCACATGATAAGAGGTTGTTAGTATGGGAAAGAAAGAAGATAATATCAAGAAAGCAAAGGACTTAATGAATAAATTAGATTACATTCGTAACATTGGTATTGCTGCACATATTGATCATGGAAAAACTACACTTTCTGACAATCTGCTTGCTGGCTGTGGAATGATGAGTGAGGATTTAGCCGGTAAGCAGTTGGTACTAGATTATGATGAGCAGGAACAAGACAGAGGCATTACAATCAATACAGCTTCTGCATCAATGGTACATGATTTTGAAGGAAAGGAGTATCTGGTAAATCTTCTTGACACTCCTGGCCACGTTGACTTTGGTGGAGATGTCACACGTGCAATGCGTGCAGTTGATGGTTGTATCGTTTTGGTTTGTGCTGTTGAGGGTGCCATGCCTCAGACTGAGACTGTTGTCCGTCAGGCACTTCGTGAGAAGGTCAAACCAGTTTTATTCATCAATAAAGTTGACAGATTAATTAACGAGTTACGAGTGACGCCAGAGGAAATGCAACAGCGTTTTATCAAAATCATTGCTAGGTTCAATGAACTGGTAGACAAGGTAGTTCCAGAGGAATTCGAAGGAAAATGGAATGTTAAGGTAGAAGATGGTAGTGTCGCATTTGGTTCCGCATATTACAACTGGGCAACATCTGTTGCATATATGAAAAAAACAGGGCTCGGATTCAAAGATATTTATGAATTCTGTAAAAATGAAGATCAGAAAACTTTGGCAAAAAAGTCTCCCATCCACGAAGTACTGCTAGATATAGTCATCAGTCATCTTCCATCTCCAAAAGAAGCGCAAAAATATAGAATTCCACACATATGGAGAGGCGATAAAGAGAGTGATCTCGGAAAAAGCATGGTTGAAACGAAAGAAAATGGTCCTCTTGCATTAATGATTACAAAAATTATCATGGATCCACATGCTGGAGAAGTTGCAGTGGGACGAATGTATAGTGGGAAAATTGAGCGTGGACAAGAAGTTTACGTTGCTGGAATGCCGAAGATGAATCGTGTACAGCAAGTTAATCTGATGGTTGGAGCAGATAAAATACCTGTTGATTATGTTAGCGCAGGAAACATTGTCGCTGTCACTGGTATAAGAGATGCTATTGCTGGAAGTACAGTTACAACCGATCCTGAAGCAGATCCATTTGAACGTATTGTCCATGCCTCTGAACCAGTTGTTACTGTTGCTGTAGAAGCAAAAAGTATGAAAGATTTGCCAAAACTTATAGAAGTACTACGTACAGTATCCAAAGCAGACCCAAGCATAGAAGTTGATATTAACCAAGAAACCGGCGAAAATCTGATGTCTGGAATGGGGGAACTCCACCTCGAGATCACTGAGTATCGAATTAAAAACGAATATAAGGTAGATGTTATCTGCTCTGAACCAATCGTTGTATATCGAGAATCGGTAGCAAAAAAAAGTCCGAATAAATTCGAAGGAAAATCACCAAACAAACACAATCGATTCTATATTGAAGTTGAACCTTTACCTGATAATATAATCAAAGCTTTATATAACAACGAAATACCGCAAAATGCCAAGAAATACAAGAACGAAGTGGTAAAAATCTTGCAAGATCTTGGTATGAGCAAATTAGAGGCAAAAGGAGTATTTGGTATCTGTGGACTAAATATTATGTCCGATGTTACCAAGGGCATCCAGTATCTATTTGAAACTAGAGAACTGATCAAAGAGGCTTTTGATGAAGTAATGAAAAGCGGCCCCACTGCAAATGAACCTTGTCAGGGATTATTCGTCAAACTCGTTGATGCAAAACTCCACGAAGATGCCATTCATCGAGGGCCTGCACAGGTTATTCCTGCTGCACGAAATGCTATCTATGGATCTATAACCATTTCAAATCCAATAATACTTGAACCTGTACAGAAAGTATTTATTAGCACCCCGCAAGAACTGATGGGAGACGCATCAAGAGAACTTAATCAGAGGAGAGCAATAGTACGCGATATGCAAACTGAAAAAGACATGGTAAACATTGATGCAAAAGCACCAGTTGCCGAAATGTTTGGTTTTGCATCAGCAATACGATCGGCTACTGGCGGAAGAGTTCTTTGGAACACAGAAAACTTAGGGTTTGAACCATTGCCAAGACAACTTCAACCTGATATAGTAAGACAGATAAGAGAAAGAAAAGGCCTTAAACCCGAGCCAAATCCAGCTAGTTACTATATGGACTAAAATCTCTTAGCGTATAATAGATTAATCTAATTATATTGCTTTTTAATCCAATATAGACACTTTTGAGATCGATAAAATCTAAAAAATACAAACGATTGTTAATATAATTACACATTGGGTGAGTTTTTATTATTGTAGTTTTAATAAAGGATCGTTAACTTTTGGCACTTTTTTGTTATTATAGCAACATTAGTTTTAAATAATATCAAAAGTACAATATATAATAACTTAAGGTGGTAACATAAAAAAAGGGTTAGTTAAAAAGCAAGCCTTAGCAATCACGCTGGTAATATTACTTTTAGTTTCTACAGTGGTAGTTTACGTTAATCTAGATAATTTTTCACAACCTGGAACTACTTTAGTACAAGATGACCCTCTCAAAGAAGATGAAGTATTGGATCCTATTGCCGTGAAGGTTATGGATATGATGCAGAAACTCGACGAGTCGTTGATAAGAGGTTACATAGAACAAATAACTTCTTTCGGTCCTCACCCTACTGCTCGTAGAATTCCTTATAAGCTTTCTAATCGACCTATTATCGGTAGGTTTTTTGATCTTCCAATTGAGAAGGTAGCTAAATATATTTACAATG
>Ga0272442_10002804_pt1 | contig 24897 bp, 21 predicted proteins | sample SSMForm2O_FD_200262 | JGI IMG/M metagenome (GOLD analysis project Ga0272442, IMG submission 200262) | Marine sediment archaeal communities from Little Sippewissett salt marsh, Falmouth, MA, United States - SSM-Form-2O | ecosystem: Environmental > Aquatic > Marine > Wetlands > Sediment ... | reverse complement strand
CCTCGAACCCGACCAGACAGTGACATGGACCGTTCTGGTGCGTGTAGACGAGGACGTCCCCCCCGGCACGGTACTGGAGAACTGCGCTGTTCTCACGTATGCGAACGAAGAAGGCGAAGAGCAGCCGGCACGCGAAGCGTGCGCGGAAACGAGAGTTCAGGCGGACGGATTCACGCTCGATGCGGACAAAGCTGCCGATGTGCTGACGTACGACACCGCGGATGCCATGCACCTGGCAACGTCGCTGGCATCCCTGGCCAAGGCCAACGCCTCGTGGGCCGGCGCGGCAGAGGCCCAAGACATTGCCCGAGTGAACCTTGGCATCTTGCTTGCGGAGTCTGGTCTCGGCGTCCCCCTTGTCGAGGAGCCAACCTCTGCGAACGAGGGGGGGGCAAGTCTCGCCGCCGCATTCAATGTGCCGATCGTCCTCCCGTACGACGCTGGCACGCCGATCCTCGCGCGGGGAACCGGTTTCATTTCTTCCTCCGGCGTCATTACCCCGGCGGCCGTCGGATGGACCCTCGCTCGGGAGGTCCAGTACATCGAGACCTCCCTGTCGGAGACACCGTTGTCCGAAGAATCGATTGCGTACGTGGCACATGTCGTCACGCGGCAGCTTGGGGCGCTCGCCGATGTCACGAATCGTTCCCCCGGCTTTGTGCCGTACGGGATACGCCCTGCCACCAACGCCTCAGGCCTCCCCTACGTCGTAACAGACAACGCAAGTTCCGCTGTCGGTCAAGCCTCCTTGCTTGTCGGGCTCATCGCCGCAACCGAGTGCACTGCACTGGAGCCGGCCAGCCGGGCAGTGGCCGAGCAGATAGCCGTTGTCACGTTCAATCGACTTGCCGAGCACTGGTCGGACGAGTTGTCGCAGTTCGAAGAAACCCTCCCATCAGAAGTCCCAAACGCCGTTTCGTGGTCGGATGCGGCAGTCATCGCACAGGCGCTTCGCGCCGCAATGCCTACCACGGCCGGAACCGCCCGCGGACTGCTCGAACGACTCGCCGCTGCTGCACAGGCGGCCCCCGCAAGCACGCAGTCCGCTGCAGAGGAGGCCGGGCGATTGACCGTTCTGCTCGTTGCACACGCTGCTCTTGCGTTCCCCGAAGCTCAGGTCACTGTACAAGCTGGGTGGCGGGCGTTTCTCGATCGGTACGCCGATCCCGACAGCGGGACGCTTGCCGTGTCATCGTGGAGGCGGCTGGGCTGGTCAGCGCAGCCGCGCGAATTGGCCACGGTATTCGATCTGCTTCTGGAGCTTGCTGCAACGCCGGAAGATAGCGCAACAGCGTACGCATGGGCGACGGTTCTGCTGGCAGAGGAGGTCCTGGGAGACGGTGTTCAACTCGTCGCCGACCGCGGCTACTTCGAGCACCATACCGTTGTTCCTTGCCTCGATGTGGCCCCCGTCTTCGCATTCCGGAGAGCGACGATCGAGGACCTGGCAGTCATCCTTGTTCCGTAGTACGTCGCTCCGGCGGCCCAAGTAGTGCGAGGTCGGGGCTCGCCTCGTTCACGGCCCGGTCCTCAATGCTCCGCCTGGACTCCCACGAGGAACGGTTGATCTCCGCAACAGCGGCCCCCACGTGCCCCCCCTGAGAACGCCCACTGGACCGAGTACAATGCGCCCCATGTTCCGACGTTCTTCGGCCCGTGATCTAAGCGTCCGGCTGACGCAGGGTCCGATCGTGCCTGCTCTTCTGCGCCTTGCCTGGCCCGTGATGCTGACGAACCTATTTCAGACGGCGTACAACTTCGCGGATCGGTATTGGCTTGCGCAGTATAGCCCGATCGGTATTGCGGCAATCCAGGTCTCGTGGCCTCTCATCTTCCTCGTTCTGTCGGTGGGAAGCGGAATCACGATCGCCGGCACTGCGCTCGTTTCTCAGCATACCGGCGCCCAGCAGGAAGAGAGTGCGAATCTGGCCGCGGGGCAGGTATTGCTTTTCGCCGGCAGCTTGTCTGTCGTTCTTGCGCTGGTTGGCGCACCCGCAGCGGGGCCGATCCTGTCGCTGGTCAGCCCGGAGCCAGACCTAGCGGCAGCGGCCACAACGTACCTTCGGATTATCTACGCCGGTATGCCATTGATGTTCGCCACGTTCATCGGGAACAGCCTGCTAAATGGCGTCGGGGATACGTTCACTCCGATGATTCTGATGGCCGGATCCGTCCTTCTCAACGTGATTCTCGATCCGCTACTGATCTTCGGTTGGGGCCCGTTCCCGGAATGGGGTGTCGCAGGAGCCGCCGTCGCCACGCTTCTGTCCCGTGCCGTGCTCGTACTCATTGGTTTCAGCCTGCTGTTCTCCGGACGCTTGGGAATCCACATTCGGAAGCGACACTTGCGTCCGAACTGGGATGTAATCCGGAGAATCATCTCCATCGGCGGAATGGCATCGGCCGGAAACGCGGGGACCGCTGTCGGATTCACGATCATGAACGGGGCATTGGCTCGCATCGGTACGTACGTCGTCAACGCGTTTGGCATCGGGAACTCGTTCATCTCCATTGCGCTCATGCCGACGATGGGACTCGGGCAGGCAACCGCAACGATGGTGGGGCAGAATCTCGGAGCGGATCAACCCCAGCGAGCGCGGAAAAGCGCATGGGCGGGAATTGGAATATCTACGGCGGTTCTCGCAATTGCCGCATGCATCGTGATTGTTACCCGGACGGGCTTGATCCGGGTTTTCATGGACGATCCCCAGGTTATCGCCGCCGGAACCGACATGTTGCTCATGGTCGCGTTCGCATTCCCGTTCATGGGAATCATCGCCGTGGTTATGGGCGTATATCAGGGTTCCGGACATACGTTCTACTCGATGTTCTTCGGCCTGTTTCGCCTGTGGGCCCTTCGCGTTCCTCTTGTACTGCTGCTTCCGTTTGTGTTCCACATGGGGGCAAATGGTGTCTGGTGGGCCATGCTGGCATCGAATTTTGGGGCGGCCGCCTTATCGATCGGGTTCTTCCTCTCCGGCAACTGGATGCGCCGCGTGATCCGAACTGCTGCTCCCAGTGATCCTCCCGGCCTCCCGTAGGCTTGCGGCGAGGACGGCGGCCGTCTACCCTCTCCAGCAACATCTTGCACTGAAGGAGGACACGCCGTGGAAGCCATCACCATCGCCGAGGCTCGACAACACATCGGGCAAGCCGTTACGTTGAAGGGATGGCTCTATAATCGCCGTTCCAGTGGGAAGATCTCGTTTCTGCAGGTACGGGACGGAACCGGTGTCCTTCAGGCCGTACTCAGCGCGGGAGACCATCCAGACCTTTTCGAGACGGCAAACCGGATTCCGCGCGAGTCGTCGATCGTCGTCCGCGGTACGCTGATCGAGGACGAACGGGCTCCTTCCGGCTGTGAGCTTCAATTGACTGAACTCGAGGTTATCCAGGAGCCCACGCAAGATTTCCCCATCGAGCTCAAAGAACAGACCCCGGGATTCCTGATGGACCACCGCCACCTGTGGATTCGCACCGGAAACCAGGTTCCGATCCTCCGCGTGCGCGACTGTGCCTTCCGCGCGTTCCGAGAGTTCTTCCACCAGCGCGGATTCGTTGCAACCGAGGCCCCAATCCTCACGGGGACATCGGTTGAGGGCACCACAACGCTGTTCGAGATCGATTACTTCGGGATGCCCGCGTACTTGAGCCAGTCCGGTCAACTATACCTCGAAGCCACGGCAATGGCCCTCGGAAAGGTGTACTGGATCGGCCCGGCGTTCCGCGCCGAGAAGTCAAAGACGCGCAAACACGTGACGGAGTTCTGGATTGCCGAAGCGGAGATGGCGTTCGTAGATCACGCGGGAAACCTGCAGCTACAGGAAGACTTGGTCCGGTATATCGTGAACGCAGCCATCGACGAGCGAGCGACGGAGTTGGGCCAGCTCGGTCGCGACATCGACCGATTACGTGCAGAGGTTGCGGAGCCGTTCCCCCGAATCGACTACGCCGACGCTGTAACGCTTCTGAGCGACGCCGGACACGACATTGCGTTCGGCGACGACTTCGGCGCGCCTGAAGAGGCTACGCTCAGCGAGCAGTTCGAAAAGCCCGTGTTCATCGAACGCTTCCCGGTGGGAATGAAACCGTTCTACATGAAGCGCGATCCAAGAGATCCCTCACGCGTACTCGCGGCCGATCTGATTGCTCCGGAGGGATATGGGGAGATCATCGGCGGTAGTCAACGCGTGGACACGGAGGAGGAACTCGTATCGCAGCTCCGTGAGAGCAACCTGCCGATCGAACCGTACGAGTGGTATATCGACCTGCGTCGGTACGGAGCGGTCCCCCATTCGGGATTCGGCATGGGGCTCGCGCGGGTGATTCAGTGGATCTGCGACGTTCCCCACATCCGGGAGGTTATTCCGTTTCCGCGGATGTTGAATCGGCTGTATCCGTAGACCGATAGCTCGTCTCATCTCTTCTGAGCCGTACGAGGATGTCCACTGCCGCATGCCCCGTATCCGACGCGAACACGGGATTGAGGTCGATCTCCTCGATTTCCGGATGTGCAAGTCCGAGTTCGCCCAGCGAGACGACAAGTTCGGCCAATCCCGCGACGTCGACGGCGGGCTGTCCTCGAAATGCTTCGAGTAGCGGGAACGAGCGAATCGACCGGACGAGTTGTTCGGCCGCAGTACGCGAAATCGGAGCCACACCGAACGCGACGTCTTTCAGCGCCTCAACGAACGTTCCGCCGATACCGAACATCACGACCGGACCGAATGCGGGATCCCTCTCCAGACCGAAGATGAGTTCACGTCCTTCCAACGTCTGTTGGACAAGCACACGTCCCTCGCCTCCGGCAATCTCCTCCAGCACGCGTCGGATCCGCTCAACCGCCCCGCGAAGCTCCGCCTCCGTCTCGATGCCGGTGATCACGGCTCCGTGTTCGAACCGATGAAACAGGGTCGGCGCGTCCGCCTTCACAACCAGCGGATACCCGTGGATTCGAGCGAATGCTACGGCGGCGTTCTCGTTTGAAACGGCGGCATACGGACATACGGGAATTCCGTACTCCGCAAGGAGCCGCGCCCCTTCATCGAAGTACAGCCCGGTTCGACCCTCGGCGCGTGCTCGGCGAATAATGCTACATGCCTCATCCGAGGTGGATTGCTCCTGCATGGCAGTGGGGACTGCAGCTTGATCTCCGTGCGCAGCCCGCAGAAGCACGGACAACGCCTCGACGCCGGTCTCCGGCATGGCATACGTTGGGATTCTTGAAGCACGAAGCCGCTCGACAACCGGCGATACATCTCGGCTTAACGTGCAGACAACCACCGGCTTGTCGCCATACGCCTCGGCACTTCGCACAATCCCGTCTGCAACCGCCACCGCGGGTTCCGCCAACACGAGCGGGGGGCGGAACACGACGATCGCGGAATCCACGGTTGGAAGAATCGTCGACAGGCTGCGTTCATAATCCGCCGATCCGGCGGTGGCAATCATGTCGACCGGATTTCCAAGGCCGGCTTCCGCCGGAAGGAATGAGGCAAGAGCTTGTCGCGTCGTCTCATTCAGTGTGGGGACATCAATCCCTACTCGCTCGCATGCATCCGCCGCAATGATCCCGGCCCCCCCCGCGTTCGTTACAATCGCCGTCCGGCGCCCGCGCGGAAGAACCCCTCGTTCCAAGGCGCGCAGCGCCGTCAATGTCTCCTCAATCGTCGTTACACGAATTGCGCCGCTCTGCCGCAGAAAGGCATCGACCACCGCATCGGCGCTGGCCAGCGAGCCGGTGTGTGAAGCCACCGCAGCGGCTCCAGCTTCGGTCCGGCCCGCCTTGAGCACAACAACCGGTTTCACGGACGAAATGCGTTCCACAAGGCTGCGAAAGCCGACCGGTTCGGCGAAGCTTTCAAGGTAAAGGAAGACAGCCCGACACGTCGCGCGATCTTCCAGGTACTCGAGGAAGTCGTTCTCCGAAAGGCCGGCTCGGTTCCCCAGGTTGATGAACAACGAGACACCGAGACGAGCATCCTCGAAGCATTCCAGTAGCGTCTCACCGAGCGACCCGCTCTGAGAGACAAACGCCACCTCACCCCCGCTGGGAAACCATCGAGAAAACGACGCGTTGAGGCGAATGTCCGGGGCACTGTGGATGATGCCCATGCAGTTCGGCCCAACCACATTCAGGCCATACTGATTGATCAGCTTGCGTAGTTCGCGTTCGCGCGCCGCACCCTCTTCGCCGATCTCCTTGAACCCCGCCGTGATGATCACGAGGTTGTGGATTCCTCGATCGCCACATGCCCGCACCGCGTCGAGAACAAGGTCCCTGTTGATCGCAAGAACACAGAGGTCCGGGGATTCGGGCAACTCGCCGACCGAGTGAACACAGGGCGTCTCATCCACGGAATCGTACTTCGGATTCACAGCGTACAGACCGCCGGAGTACCCACAGTTTCTTAGGTTACGAAGGACTTCTCCCGCAACGGATCCCGGACGAGGACTCGCTCCAACTACGGCTACGGATCGCGGCGTAAGCAAACGGGACAAACGGCTATTCATGCGCTCGCATCCCCTTCACGATGAGCAGCGTGAGACCGACAATCACCAAGAGATCGCCGATGCTGAACGTCCGTGCCAACGGGAACCACGCTGGCAGGTACAGAATGTCGCCAAGGGCGTTCCACTTCGTCGACTCTCCCATGAGAACAATGTTTCCATACACCGGAGATTCGGCCAACGCAGCAAGAACCTCTGTAGCGCCAGCCTTCTCCAGAGCACTCTGGGACGCGGGCATCAGTCCTCCGTTGAGGCTGATCACAAGCAGATTGAGTGCCGCTCCGGCTCCGACAAGCAGCAGCGGGCTCGCACGAAACACGTTAACCAGCAGAAAGCTGAAGACCAATACATACGACACGATATGCAGCGCAGCAGTGCCGACCGAGAGTATCGGCTGATCAGTGAACAGAGGGAAGATTAGCATCTGCAGAAGCAGCGCAATAGCAACAAGCCACAAACCCCTCAATCGCAGGTGTTCAAGATTCGAAAGTCGGCCGCCGAAGAGGTATCCGAGAACCACGCCCAAAAGGATGGCCACCAGGAACAGCATGTTCTCCTGCCTCTCCTTCCGCTCTCTAGCTTAGGAAGCGATTCGTCTTTCGAGAATCCGGATCAGAGCATCCGCCACCTGCGGGTCCAGATCGCTTCCGCGAGCTTCTCGAACGATCGAAAGAGCCTTCTTGTCGGAGAATGCCTTGCGATACGGTCGATCCGTCGTCAACGCGTTGTAGATGTCCGCTGCAGCGATCACCCGGGAAATCATCGGGATCTCATCGCCGCGTAGGCCGTTCGGATACCCGCTCCCATCCCAGCGTTCATGTTCGTGTCGAACGGCACTCGCAATCGGGGAGTAGAGTTCAAGACCTTCGATCAACTCAGCGCTTACCACGGGATGGCGCTTCATGATCTGCCACTCCTCGTCATCGAGTGGACCCGGCTTCAGCAAGATAGAGTCCGGCACCGCCACTTTGCCGATATCGTGCACCTTGCCCGCGATCTCGATCTGCTCGATTCGATACTCCGGGAGATTCATCTCTCGACCGATCTCCGCTGACAGTTCGGCGACCTCTTCGGAGTGCACGGCCGTGTAGTGATCGCGCTCATCGAGAAGCCTGGAAATCCGCTCAAATGTCTTTCGTGTTTCGGTTTGGAGTCTGATGTAGCTTCGGAACGACACGTGAACGAGAAGCAACGGAATGATCGCCAGGAAGACGAACCAGAACGAAATCGAGTTGAGAACACCAAGCAGGAGCGCCAGCACACACAACACCAAGTACTGGAGCCCGAAGTCGCGCAGACACTGTTTCAACGCGAAGCGAAAGCTGCGTCCTCCGGTAAGCGCAACGATTCCGGTAACAAGTGACAGGTTGAGCACCGCGTACAGTAGAAACGAGATGACCGCCCACGCGAACTGCAGGACACGCAGATCTTCCACGTGTACGAAAAGAGGCGGAGTGTCAAGAAGAGTGAAGATCAAGCCGGTCACGCCGAGAGCAACTACTAGCTGGGAGATGTTGAACAACAAGACGTGGACAGACAACGAGAGTCTCTGTCGTGCTTGATCCCAGCGGAAGAGCACTTCGGAGGCCAACGTTGTGAGAAGAACCAGCAGTACGGTGTCGGCAGGGCCGAAGATAAACAATGCTGCGAGGAAGATCGCAATCGAGCTTGAGATCTCGCCGCCGTACAGCGGTATTCTCGTTGCGTAGATGTCCGAAAGGAATGCCAGAACCCCGAGAATGACGAATCCAACGACATGCGATACAGACTGAAACCGCACGCTCGGGAGGTAATACGCAAGGAGACCGAGTGCTCCGAGCGCCACAAGATAGATGTACCATTTTGCCCTGCGTGAAAGGTCCAACTGCCATCCTTCCCGGTTTGCCCTAGGACCGACCGCTGGATCTTACCCGAGGAGCGAACAACGAACCACAAGCTGGGAACACGGTTCCTATCGTGTCGCCTGCGAGATACACCACAGCTCGACTCATCTGTCGCTTCCCATACTCACGTCACTGGGAGAGAGACCTGTACTGACAGCAAATATCTAGAACCGTAGTACAGTCTGTCTCTCGGTCCTACCCTGCTTCGCGGTATGCTAGTTCTTGCTCCCTAAATGGGTCGCCACTTCATCTTCTTCTCCTCCACAGACCAACTAGAACGGTCGCCACTTCCAGGACGCGCCGAGTAGCAGCGCCAGCGACACAATCGTCGTCAACACCATCAACGTCTTCACACTCAGCAGCTTCTTCATTCGTACCGCTCCCTTCCGGTTGTATCCCATCCACTTCATGCTCGGCCTCCAACTAGAACGGTCGCCATTTCCAGGACGCGCCGAGTAGCAGCGCCAGCGACACAATCGTCGTCAACACCATCAACGTCTTCACGCTCAGCAGCTTCTTCAACGGTCTCCCCTTTCGTTGGTTGTAGTGGGCTTCCCTAGAGCCCCCCTGTTTTCGTACGATGTATGTAAAGTGATAAGGGAAACTGCGGTTCTCGTCAAGCGCCAATGGCCCCATCTGAACCCGGAATCTCGTTACCATCTATTCTTCCACGAGCACGTGACATCGGTGGGCTTTCAGAGAGACACGTACGACGTGTAACTGCCTGAAACCCGCTTCCCATTAGTTGACACCGCCGGTCGCCACGCGTAAAGTTACCCGAAGATTGTCTGCTGAGGTGTAAGAGTGAAACCATACGAAATTGTGCTTGTCCTGCGTTCTGACTTGTCAGATGAGGCTCGTTCGGCGAAAGCGGAGCGAATCCTCTCTCTGATTACGGAGAACGGCGGCGAAATCGAACGCCAAGAAGAATGGGGAAAGCGAGTTCTCGCGTACGAGATCCGCCACCAGACGGAGGGGTACTACAGCCTCGTGGAGTTCAAGCTCCCTCCGAGTGCTGTGCAGACCGTCGAGGAACGCCTGAACATCGACGAAGAGATCCTTCGATACCAGATTATCGTAAGGACGTGATCGATCTATCCCATGGCCGCAAGCCTAAATCGAGTAATCCTCATCGGAAACCTGACTGCCGACCCTGAGCTTCGCTATACGCCCAGCGGGACGGCGAGAACGCGTTTCTCTATCGCTGTAAACCGACAGTACAAGGACGCGTCCGGTCACCTCCAGGAGGAAGTAACGTTCGTACCGATCGTTACGTGGGGATCGCAGGCGGAGAACTGCGCCAACTACTTGAGTAAGGGCCGGTCCGTAGCGGTTGAGGGTCGACTCCGTATCGACTCCTTCGAAAACAGCGAAGGAGAGCGTCGCAAAGTCGTTGAGGTCGTCGCGTCCACAGTCCAATTCCTTGGATCACCGGGGGGCGGGGGCGGGACGCGCTCCAACGACACGGGAAGCGGCGGCTCCCGAGACAAAGAATCCGATACTCAAGCCTCTGAGGAGGAGGTTCCTTTCTAACCGATGTTTACACGACGAAAACGCAAGTGCCGCGTGTGCGAGCAGAAGCTCACGCTGGACTACAAGAAGCCTGAGGAACTGAAACAGTACATGAATCGCTTGGGGAAGATTCTCCCCAAGCGTGCAACGCGCCTTTGCGCCAAACACCAGCGCCAGTTAGGTGTCGAGATCAACCGTGCGCGCAAGCTCGCCCTCCTACCGTACGTCGGAGAGCGAGAAGCAATGAAGATGCGTCGGTAGTTCGCGCGGCACATCTTGCCGCAACTTCGAAGATCGGAACGGGCGTGTTGTGGCGGAACCGCTGAATGAAGAGCGTACGTGCTGTTATCTTTCACGCCCCATGTGGAGATTCCCCGCTGGAACGGCTTGTTGAGGCCGCCCAGCGGGCGAATGCTGTAGATCTTGTGAACCGTCTGCAATCGGTCGGTTGCCATGCTGTGGACTTCGTCACCTCGCCCAAGGCAGCAGACGCAGTCCCGCCGGAGACAATGCCGCTACTGTGCAACAGCGATGCCGAATTTCACTTCGGAGATACCCTTCGGCGGCTGATCGAGAGCCATCAACCGGACGGACTCCTTTACTTCGGCAGCGGTTCAGGGGCCTTGCTGGAGGCCGGACAGATCGCCCGCCTCGCCGCGTTTGCACAGAATGCAGACAGAGGCGGCCTATTCAACAACTTCTACTCCTGCGACTACGCAGCAATCGCACGCCCGAAGGATCTCATTCCCCTTGCGCTGCCCGCAATCGACAACGCGCTCGGATTCGCTATGGCCGACGCAGGCCTGCCGTGCCACGCGCTGCCGCGGGATCGCAGCACGCAGTGTGACATCGACACGCCGATCGACCTTCTTCTTCTCCACCGCACAACAAGCGGAGGCAGCTGTTTGCAGTCGTATCTGAGCGATGCTATGCCGTCACATCCGACAATCGACGCCGTCCTTCCACTTCTTACCAACCGGGCCGCCGTCGTCGCATTGGCCGGCCGCGTCAATCCGGTGATCTGGAGTCACTTTGAGCGTGAAGTGGCCTGCCGTACGAGTGCCTACGTCGAGGGCCGAGGCATGCGGTCCGCGGGAACACCGCACATCCCGCTTCTCGCCGCTGCCGTACGAGAAGATGCTGGACGAACGTTCTTTCGCCGATTGGCACGGGCAGCCGACGCAGCCATCATCGATTCGCGCGTTCTGTTGGCGCAACACGGCGTACTACCCGAGAAGACGGATCGGTTCTCGAGTGACTGGTTCCGGCCGGCTAGCATCGGCGATTCGCTCTGGCGGGAGTTCACTGAGCAGGCCGCAGCCGCAGAGATCCCCGTTCTTCTCGGAGGACACTCGCTGGTCAGTGGAGGGCTTTATCTTCTAGCAGATGCGTGCTGGAAAGGGTCCGAGCTTCCCCGTAGACTTCACCCCGACCCGTACCCATGGGAGGAAGCACAGACATGAACCACCCGAATCGACTACTGGATGTCGACGCACAGGTTGCAGCTCTGATCGCGGCCGAGGACCGACGGCAACGCGAGAAGATCATCATGATCCCTTCCGAGAGTCTTACGCCTCCCCCCGTACGTGAAGCGATTGGATGCGTCTTCACAAGTATCTACGCTGAAGGGTATCCCCGGCGTGCAATGACACAGCTGCCGCCCGACCAACTAGCGGACACGGATGAGCAACTCGCAAGCTACCGACGCTATGCGGATCGCCGCTTCTACAAGGGAACCGAAATCGCCGATCTCGTAGAGTCGCTCGCCTGCCGCCGCGCTGCGGAGTGTTTCGCGACCCAGAGCGTCCCTGCAGCTCAAATCCATGCGAACGTTCAGCCGCTTTCCGGTGCGGCAGCGAATCTCGCAGTCTACGAGACATTCGTTCGCCCCGGAGAAACGGTCATGGGGATGGCGCTCACCGAAGGCGGGCATCTGTCACACGGATCGCCGTTCAACATCACCGGCAAGCGGTACAACATCGTCTCGTATACAGTCGATCCGAAGACCGGAAAACTTGATTACAACGAGATTCTTCGATTAGCGAAGACGCACCGCCCCAAGATGATCATCGGGGGATTCACCTCCTACCCGTGGCAGCCGGACTGGGCCGCGTTCCGCAGCATCGCAGACGAAGTCGGCGCCGTATTGCTTGCCGACGTTGCCCACACCGCCGGGATGGTTATCGGCGGTGTGTACCCGAACCCAATCGAATACGCCGATGTCGTGTCGTTCACCACGCACAAGACCCTCTGCGGACCGCGTGGCGCCATGATCCTATCGACGAACCCGGAGATTGCCGACCGGATTGACAGCGCCATCTTTCCGGGTCAGCAAGGCGGACCCCACGTCGACAAATTCGCCGCCATCGCCGTCGCGCTCAAGATGGCCCAACAGCCGGAATTCGCGGAGCTTCAGCAACAGATTGTGAGCAATGCCTCCGCCTTATCGCACGCGATTACGGAGAACGGTTTGGAGGTGGCGTATGGAGGAACCGACACGCATCTTCTTCTCGTCGACTTGAGGCCGCTTCCGTCGGACACCGGTTTCGTGATGCTGGGAGAGGTCGCATCGCGCATTCTCGATCTCGCTGGAATTGTGTGCAACAAGAACACTCTCCCGGGCGATCGCAGTGCCGGCGATGCACACGGGATTCGCCTCGGAACCCCGTGGGTGACGCAGCGCGGCATGCGGGAACCGCAGATGAAGGAACTCGCCGGGATCATCGCGAGACTCCTGAAGGCGATTCGCCCCTTCTCCTATCCGGGCCTTGTCAGTCCGCTGTCGCGAGGCAAGCTTCCGGTCGACGTGCTCGAGAACGGCAAGCGCGAGGTGCGCAGTCTTCTCTCACGTATCGATGAGCGCGTTCTGCCGTTGTCGAGTCTTCGGGAAGAAACGAGCGGTGGAGGAACCTCTGTTCTCAGCGTTCGCGGAGGACGGAGTCGAAACCTGCTGGACGAGGCGTCTCCATCCGACGTACTGAGCATTTCGCAAGGGGAGCTGTCGGCAACCTTCCTCTTCGACGAGAGCGGTAACCTCGTATCGGACATCGTGATTGGAAAGCGTGACACAGCGGACTACGTTGTGTTCTCCCCTCGCGAGAACGCTCGGGCGGTCCACGCGTGGCTTGCCGGTTTAGCAGAGGGCTACACGCTGTTCGACGTGCAAGACGTGTTCCGCAAGATACAAGGTCCGGCCGTTGTAGAAACACTCGACGGAGACGCAACAAGCCACATGCCGGAAGCGTGGCATGAGACGACAGTCGTTAAGAGCGGTTGTCAAACCATTCAGGAGGCATTCGCGCGATTTCCGGAACGGTTCCTGCGAGACAAGCCGTATTTCGTTGGGCAACCGCTTTTGGAGGCGGAAGATGTAGACGAAGGTGCGATTCGGCCGTTCTCGTGGACCTCCGATGCGGAGGACCACCTACAGCAAACGACCCTTCACGCAGCGCATGAAGATCTCGGCGCGAAGCTCGTTCCGTTCGCCGGATGGGAAATGCCTGTGTGGTACAGCTCCGCAATGGCGGAGCACCGGGCCATTCGAGAACGAGCCGGACTATTCGACCTCGGACACATGGGCGTGTTCCAGGTGGAAGGCGAGGGAGCAACCGACTTTCTCAACCTCGTGACGTCCAATTACACCGGATGGCTCGAGGAAGGGACATCGCAGTACGCCTACCTGTTCGATCCACAGGGGAACGTTCTCGACGACATCATGGTCTACTGCCGGGGTCACGATCGCTATTTCGTAGTAGTCAACGCCGTGAATGAAGCGAAAGACTGGGAGTGGCTGACCGGAGTCAATGAGAGACGCTACACCGTGGATCCGAGCTACCCAGCCCGCCGAGCTCAACGTACGGTGAAGATCCGCAATCTCAAGATCGAGAGAGGCGTGATCGATCTGGCGTTGCAGGGGCCGAAGAGCCCCGCCGTTCTCGCTCGATTGTTGGACGAGCGCAGCCGCAGGGTGGTGGACGGTCTTCGGCGAACGACGTTCGCGGAAGTCGTTATCGACAACCGCCAACTCCTCGTTGCAAGAACCGGATATACCGGAGAACAGCAAGGGTACGAAATCTACGTCGGGGGCGACGACGCCGTATGGTTGTGGAGTCGATTGCTGGAGTCCGGCAATGACCTCGGAATCCTCCCGTGCGGCTTGGCCTCACGGGACTCAACGCGCACGGAAGCCGGACTTCCCCTCTACGGTCACGAGCTAGGGGGACCGCGTCACATCAATCCATTCGAAGCTGGATTCCCGTCGTACATCAAGCTGCACAAACCGTTCTTCGTCGGACGTACGCAATGCGTCGCTGCATACACGAACAGAGTGCGAGAAATCGTCAGATTCTCCGTGGAGGCGGGCGTACGGCCGGTCCGCGATGGAGCTGCCCTGCTCGGCCGAAACGGAACGGTTCTTGGTACGGTAACAAGTTGCGTTGCCGCAGGCGAACGGCAAATCGGAATGGCTCTTCTCGAACGGACCCAAGTGGAGCCGGGAGCACCGATCTATCTACAGAACATCGCGAAGCAGCAGAACGCGACGTATGAAGTAGGCGACCGAGTCCCCGTTCCCGTACGCGGACAGATTATCCTGCGGTTCCCCACTCGAACCGCCATGCCCGAAGCGGGTGACGAATAGACTGCTACGTGAAGGGCTCTGCGGAGAACGAAACCGCTCCACCGGTCGTACGAAACCCGCCCGCCGTGCTAGTTCAAACGATGATCATCCGGCATCGGGGGAGCAACCGATTTCATCCAGCGAAGCTCGGGCGGTAGAAGCGACTGCAGACTCAGTGCGTATTCTCGCCACTGGTCGCGTTCCTGACACAACTCGAGCGCAATCCCCTGAAGAACATCAAACGTTGTATCCGGTCGAAGCAGAATGTAGATTCCGGAAGACTCATCGTCGGTCAGTTCACCCCGAAGCCGGCTTGCCGCCTGTCGAATCGGCAGCCCCTCCTCCTGACGAAGCTGTTCCAAGCGACGCAGGATGTCGACGGCTTCTCCCTTGAAGATCAGACGGTTATGCGTCCCTCGCATGACATAGCCCTCCAGCACGTCGCCCAATGCATCCATTCGGAGACGGACAGCGCGTTTGGATAGCCCTAAGAACCGTGCTACATCGTCCAACGTGACCATGCGCCCATTATACAAAATGCATCGGCACATTCGTGTAATGAGGACAACGTTCCGCTGCAGAGATCGATCGTTTCACCACACTCGAAGTTATCTCTAGAATGGCACTTGCCCTGAACGGCGTGCCGTTCACATTAGAAGGAGGGGACGATGCGAAACGAATTCCGGGACTTCATCACAAAGGGGAATCTGGTTCAGCTGGCAGTGGCGTTCGTCATGGGTGCTGCGTTTGCCACAATGGTCAAGTCATTCGTTGACGATCTGATCATGCCGCTCGTAGGAAAACTCATCGGAAACGTGGACTTCTCCAACCTGTTTATCAATCTATCCGCAACACCGTATGCCACCGCAGCGGCAGCGCGAGAAGCCGGTGCGGCGGCCGTGTATTACGGGGCGTTTGTCAACACGGTGATCAGTTTTCTGATCGTCGCCCTGGTCATGTTCTTGATTGTCCGCGCCGTACTACGGATGCAGAAGCCTGCACTGGAGCAGACGCCGACGACAAAGGAGTGTCCATATTGCATGTCCGCGATTCCGATCGCCGCGCGCCGTTGCCCACACTGCACATCCGAGCTCGGCAACGAGTAGCACGGAAACCGTCTGCCAATCGTGGGCCAGGGCTCGAAAACATCCTCGGTTGAGAGAGGTATACCGGTACGGTATCGTGAAGGCATGACATTGCTCGAGCAGGTCGAAGACGTTCTCCCCCTGTTTGAGGCGCAAGGGCGCCTGGTCGAGCTTCCCCGCAACGCACCGATCGTCTTTGTGGGCGACACACACGGCGATCTGGATGCAACCGAACGCGTACTGGCGCGGTTCCTTGATGGGGAACACGTACTCGTGCTGCTCGGCGATACCGTTGATCGAGGGCCGAACTCCGAAGAGAACCTCAAGCTCGTTCTGGAGACGAAGCGAGCCCATCCGGAGACGGTGTTTCTCCTGATGGGTAACCACGAAGCGTGGGGCGCTGCGACGTTCTCTCCCGCCGACTTCTGGAACTCCCTCGATACGGGAACAGCGGAAACACTCGCAGCTGCGCTGTTGCGTCTTCCCTTTGCCGCTCATCATCCGTCCGGCGTTCTGGCAGTACACGGTGCGATACCCAATCTACGTTCACTGGATGAAATCGCGAACATCGAACCGGGCAGCGATGCGTGGCGAGCGATCACGTGGGGCGATTTCTATGCCGAGGAGAAGACATCCGTGGGCGGACGCCCCGGCTTTGACCGATTGGACTTCGAAAGCCGATCGGAGCGACTCGGAATCCAGACCCTTGTTCGCTCGCATCAGCCGTCCGCACCGAAGTATCTGTTCGACAACCGGTGCTTGACTCTGTTTACGTCGTCCGCATACGGGGACACAGAGCGGTCCGTCGCGCGACTCAAACCTGGAATCCAGCTTCGCACGGCGCATGACCTGGAACTGATCGGAATCTGATCACACGCTTTTGATCCCGAATGCCCAGCCTAAGCATGTCCGCTCGTTGTCGGATACGATACGCAGGAGAAGACGTCATCCTCTCGCCACCCAAGGAGGCACGCACGATGGATCCCCGAATCGAGAAACTGGCAGACGTTCTGGTGAACTACTCCGTCGAGGTTCAGCCGGGACAGAAGGTGTTCGTTCAAGCAAGCGCCTCGGCAATCCCGATGGTGAAGGCCGTTGTTGTAGCCACGTTGAAGGCGGGAGGACACCCGTTTACACGGGTTACCGTTCCGGGGCTCGACGAGCTGTTCTATCGCCACGCATCCGACGAACAAATCCAACACGTCGCGTCGCCGACGAAGTTAGTCTACGAAACGTACGACGCGATGATCACCTTCTGGAGCGCGGAGAACACCAAGGGACTGACCAATGTTCCGTCGGAGAAACTCGCCATGGCCAGCGCTGCAGGCCGCGATCTGTTCCAGACATTCGTACAGCGCATGGCCACAAATGATCTCCGCTGGGTCGGCGCGCTATACCCGACCAACGCGTATGCACAGGATGCGGAGATGGGGCTGCACGAGTACGAGGACTTCGTATACAACGCCTGCTTGCCCGATGCGGACGATCCCGTCGGGTTCTGGCGGCAGCTTTCGGCCCGCCAGCAGCGGTACGTCGACTGGCTTGCCGGCAAGAGCACAATTCGCGTTGAAGGACCGAACGTCGACCTGCGCATGTCGATGGCCGGCCGCACATTCAAGAATTGCGACGGGAAGAACAACATGCCCGACGGTGAGATCTTCACCGGGCCGGTCGAAGACTCGGTGGAAGGTCACGTACGCTTTTCGTACCCGTCCGTCTATCAGGGGCGGAAGGTGGAAGGAATCGACCTAACGTTCGAACGCGGGAGACTGGTCAAGGCTTCGGCGGACAAAGGCGAGGACTTCCTGCTGAAGACAATCGACGTCGACGAAGGAGCACGCTACGTCGGTGAGTTTGCCATTGGAACGAACGAGGGGATTACCCGCGCCACGGGACACACGCTGTTCGACGAGAAGATTAACGGCAGCTTTCATATGGCCCTCGGTTCGGGCATGCCCGAGACCGGATCGAAAAATCAATCCGCCATCCACTGGGACATGGTATGCGATCTCTCGCAGGGCGGACGTATTCTCGTTGACGACGAGTTGATGTACGAGAATGGGCGCTTCCTCATCGGGTAGTCGGTGATAGCGCCGCGCATCGATGAATCAAAGGCGTGCCGCGGGTTCTCCGGCCCGACGGAGTACAATGTGTTGCCCTTCCGTAAGGCGTTATGGCGGCTTGGGTAACAGAGGAGGGGGCATGGACAAGCAAGAGTTAAGGCGGCACGCGTTCGACGTCCTCCGGAAGACGCCGCAGACCCATTTCCACGCGGTCGAGAACGAGATTCGACAGCGGATGGAGGACTTCGGTCGCAGCGATGTCCTCACACTGCACGAAGTTCTGTGGGATCTCTTGCTGCAAGGCGTCCTTGCTCCGGGAAAGAACTCCCTCAATCTCCATCTCCCGTTCGTCCACGTAACAGAGCATGGAGCGCGCTGCCTGGAAGAGGGGGGCATCCTTGCACATGATCCGGATGGGTACGTCGCCCACCTTGCATCGTGCGGAGCATCCGAGACGATTTGCGATGTCGCCCGCGAGGCCAACCTGTGCTATCTCGCGGGACGCAACGAAGCCGCCGCGATTCTCCTTGCGCGAGCGATGACAGCTGTGCTCAACCACCTACGCGATGGACTCATCCAAAGCGGTCGTCAACAGGGACGAGGGACCCGGTCGCTGGCAGGAGCCGAAACGTCAAAGGAGACGGTGCGCGCTGCGCAACGAGCCCTGGCTTCTCGGTCGCTCCCGGATGCGCTTGCTGTTCAGTGTGACGCTCAGCTCTGCGCAGCAGCAGGCGTAATCGACGCCGATACCGATCCGTTGAGCGGCCCGCTTCCGCAGATCACCCCGGCTCGAGTTCTTGCTTCATTGCTCCTGCTTCCGGACTTCTGTCGCTTCGTATACGCTGTCTTGGATCAGCTTGGCCAAAAGGAAGACGCCGCGTAGACTGCGGCGTGGGATGAAAGGATGAGCATGGGGGCCGTTGTACCTGCAGTCTTTGTCGCCATAGCGGGGGGGATCGCCATCGCGTTTCAGTCCCAGTTCTCCGGAGTAATCGGAGAACGTCTCGGAGTGATCGAGTCCGTGTTCATCCTCCACGTTGGAGGAATCCTTCTCGCGACGGTGCTGATTCTTGCAGTGCGCGGCGGGAACCTGTCCGCGTGGCGCTCGCTTCCCTGGTACGTGTATGTGGCCGGCTTTCTCGGGGTCTTGATCGTGGCGGCAATCAGCTATGCCGTGCCGAAGCTTGGATTGGCTACGACCTTAACCCTGTCCATCGTGGCGCAGCTTCTTCTCGGTGTGGTATTCGATCACTTCGCCCTGTTCGGAGCGTCCCACCCAATGACGTTGGGACGCGGCTTGGGAATCGCGATTCTCCTCGCCGGAACGTGGCTCGTTCTCCGCTAGTCTGATGGACAAAGCCGCATCACCGCACATCGGAACGCTAAACGAGAAGCCACTCCACGCAGCACTCAAAGCATGGTATGCCGAGGATGGCGATCGATTCGAAGTCCCAGTAGCCGGATTCGTGATTGACATTGTTCGCGGAGACCTCCTCATCGAGATTCAAACCGGCCGCGCCGGCGTGCTGCGCCGGAAGCTACTCGAACTCCTCAAGCGCGGGCCAACGCGTCTGGTCCTACCGGTCATGGAACACAAGACAATCATCAACGTCGACGAATCGCTACAGGAGCAATCGCGGCGCTCGTCGCCGAAGCGCGGTCGTCTGCTGGATGCGTTTATCCAACTGGTGAGCCTGCCTGAACTCCTCGGTGATCCGAATTTCTCTGTGGATGTCGTCTTGATCGACACGGAAGAAGTCCGGCGACCGCGATCGTCCCGTCGCACACGCAAGGGTTGGGAGGTTCACGAGCGACGGCTCGTACGGGTTATCGATCACGTCACGCTGGATCATCCGGGCGATTACGTGTCCGTTCTGCCCCACGGCCTGCCGGAGACCTTTACCACCGCAGACCTTGCGCACGCGTTGAATCGGCCGCGCCGGCTTGCGCAACAGATCGCGTACGTCCTGCGGGAACTGGGGACCATCTGTGCGATCGGCCGAACACGTGCCGGCATCCGGTACTGTTGTCCGCTTCGCTGCGTGTCCGGTGAGCAGCCAACCGACATCGTCGAGACGTGACCAAGAAAGGACTCCCTGTGGACAAGCCCAAGAATCGTATGCTTCCCCAAAACGCACCGCTGGGAGAGGAAATCGCAAACAGCATTACGCACGGGGTAGGAGCTCTCCTCAGTCTCTTGGGAACGGGTATCCTACTGTATCGAGCAGCCGTCTCCGGGACGGCACTTCACGTCGTGAGCTTCTCGATCTACGGCGCCAGTCTGTTCCTGCTTCATCTATCGTCCACGTTGTACCACGCACTCCGCCCTCCGTTGGCCAAGAAGGTGTTCTGGATCTTCGATCACTGTTCGATCTACCTGCTCATCGCAGGCGCGTACACACCGTTTCTTCTTCTCTCGCTGTGGGGGATGTGGGGATTGACCCTGATGATCGCTATCTGGTCTCTCGCCGTCTTGGGAATCGTATTCAAGAGCTTGTTCATCGGTCGGCTGCGAAAGCTGTCCGTCGCGCTGTACATTGTGATGGGCTGGCTCATCGTCGTCGCCGCGCGTGAGCTCTGGGTCAACGTTCCGCATAAAGCGCTGGCGTACATGGTGGGGGGAGGGTTGGGCTACACGCTCGGCGTCGTATTCTTCGGTTGGAAGAGGCTCCCGTATCATCATGCCATCTGGCATCTCTTCGTTCTTGGGGGGCAGCGCACTTCACTACTTCGCCGTGTTGCTGTACCTTGCCTAGCCCCGTTGCCCCACGGTGCTGTCCCGTGGATACTGCATCGTTCGAGGAGGTTCCCATGGCGAAGTGGATTGCCGTCATCCTGGCCGTTGTCGCCGGAGCATTGCTTGTACTCTGGTTCGTCCCCAATCCGGTCTCAACTCCGGACAGCACAGCCACAGAGCAACCCGTCGCGACAACGGTTGCCGTCCCTGAGCAACCACTTGCACGGTTCCTCGAGCAGGCCAGCCTGTCGCTCGCCCTCCGCTCGCCGGAGCTGATTACCTACCTTGGGATCGCAGATGCAGTCGGCGTATCCAACGACCAGCTCACGCCACTCTCCGTTGCGTATGAGGAAGCCGACGTCGACCTTCTTGATTCGATCCTTGCTCAACTGGACGCCTACGATCTATCGCGAGTCAGCGCATCCGAACGTCTCTCCGCCCGCGTGTACGGATGGTATCTTCACGATTTGCGTCAAGCGTACGCTTACTCCGATCACGACTACCTTGTGAGTACGTACTTCACCAGCTATCCGGAAGACATCGAATGGTTTCTCGTGTACGTCCATCCGGTCGAGACGCTCGACGATGCAATGGACTACCTGTCACGCCTTTCGCAGATCGACGAGCGATTTGACGAGTTGGCCGAGCGGCTTGCGATCAGTGAGTCGATCCATGCCGTGCCACCGCGGTTCATCATGGAAGAAGCAGCGGACGAGATCGAGGCAATCTCCACCACCCCTGCACAGGAGATGCTGTACTACGTAACCTTCGCCGACAAACTCTCCGAAACGACCATCCCGCAATCTACGCAGGAGAGCATGCTCGAACAAGCAAGGGATATCGTGCAATCGGAGATCCTTCCTGCGTATGCGCAGTTGGCGATGCTCGTATCGCAGATTGCCGAACGAGCGTCCGACGAGATCGGGGTCTGGAAACACGTGGACGGTGACGCCTACTACGCAGAGTGTCTTCGTCAGTACACAACAACGTCGCTGTCTGCGGAAGAGATACGCGACCTCGGGTTGTCCGAGGTTGCGCGAATCCAGCAAGAGATTCGTTCCGTCGCAGTGGAACTGGGGTACAACGAAAGCCTGTCCATCGTAGAGCTGTACGACCACCTTGCGGAGACCACCGGCGAGGTCCGCGGGACCGAGACGGTCGAACGATGTACCGCACTGCTTGAGGACATCACGGCGAGAGTTCGCCCCGTACTGACGCACTGGCCCCAAGAGGAGTTGGTCGTCGTCGAGGGGGACGAGGACGCATTCTTCACATCGGGATCGATGGACGGATCGCGACCGGGGATGTTCTTCGCCCCATCCGGGATCGACAGTCCGGTGTACGGCCTGCCGACGCTGACGTATCACGAGGCGATTCCGGGACACTTCCTACAGACCGCGTACGCACACGAAGCCGACATCCCGGAATACAGGAAGGACCTCGGATTTACCGCATACTCCGAAGGCTGGGCACTGTACGCGGAACGGCTCGCCTGGGATCTGGGCGCCTACGACAACAACCCGGAAGGGAACCTCGGCCGATTGCAGGACGAATTGTTCCGCGCCGTACGGCTTGTCGTGGACACCGGGATCCACGCGTTTCATTGGACGTACGACGAAGCCGTCTCGTACATGCGACAGAATACCGGTCTCGACGAGGACTACGTCCGCCAAGAGATCGAGCGATACATCGTGCTTCCCGGTCAAGCCACCTCATACAAGGTCGGGATGTTAAAGGTTCTCGAACTCCGCGAACGAGCACAGACAGCTCTGGGCGACGCGTTCGACCTGGCTGAGTTTCACGACGTAATCCTCGGCCAGGGGGACGTCCCGCTCGACATTCTCGAGGAATTGGTCGACGCATACATCGCCGCGAAGACGTAGACCGTCAGTCCGCTTCGGCCGACGATCCTTCGGAAGACAGATGACCCGCCAACGCGCGGCACGCTCGGTGAATTGTATCGACCGAGCAGATCGCGTCCGGTCGGAGGAGCCGTTCGACGGTGCCGATGGAACCGGCGATTCGACGAAGATCGAACGAGGGCGTCAACTCCTGAACACAACCGACAACCACGTCAAACGCCCACGACCGGCGATCGGAATCAAGGCCGTCGAGGATCTCGGAGAGCTCGCCAAATCGGACCGGCTCACGCAGACCGTGGAACCACTCCCGACATGCCACCGCCTTCGCCGTATCCTCAATTGCCGCCAAACCGACTGATTCGTAAATCCCTTCGTTTAGCCACGATGAGACACGAAGGTCCCGGTTTCCGTCTCCGAGTGTCTTCTGCGATGACGTTGCTTCCAGAATCCACAGGTGCGCCAGTTCGTGCGCGACAATGCGACGCATCCGACGTGCATCCCCGTTCCTTGGATTCGCGCTCTCGGACTGGACAACAACCAGGCCGGCCGTTGAACTCGAGAACGGCGCTAGCGCCATGCTGGAGGAGATCTGTCGGTCGAGCGATCGTCGAGCCTGTTCGTTGTCGTGATAGCAGCACACGTGAATCGAGCGAGTCATCGGCGAGCCGAGGGAAGAAGTCACCACTGCGTACGCCTCGTCAATCCAACGTTCCAGCCGCCCGCAATGTCCGGATGGCTCCTCCGGGCTCGTCCACAGGCGCGCTGTCTGCGTAGGCGAACACCGATACCGGGCGGGAATATACGGCACGAATCCGCTCACGAAGTCCGACCTTCCTCTTCTCCGGCGCGAACGCGCCGGAGAAGACGATACCTCATCCATCGCCGACCTTCCGACGCTCGATCGTGGCAGCGGCGAGGGCGGCTTTCCCAACGGGGATACGCCGCATGGAGGCCAGTCGCCTTTCCCAAGCGGCCAGCGTACACTGACGCACAATGAACGACACCGACATCCACGCACTGCAGCACGAGAAGCTGGATCAGCTACCGCCGATCCTTCGCGACGCCGACATCGACTGCTGGCTCGTTTGGGTCCGAGAGACGATCCAATCCCCGGATCCCGTGTTGTCCCTCATTCTCGGGGCCGATCTTGTTTGGCCGTCCGCTCTGTTGTTCACTCCGGATGCGGAGCGAATCGCCGTCGTCGGCCAGTTCGACGCCGTCGTAATCCCTGAGGACCTGTACACGCGTGTGATTCCGTACACCGAGGGCATCGCTGCAGCACTGCAGGAGGAACTCGATCGAATCGCGCCCCGGACCATCGCGATCAATGAGAGTAAGAATGACGTCGCAGCTGATGGACTGACAGCGGGGATGAAGTCCCTCCTCGTCGATGCGTTGGCGCCCACACCGTACGCAGATTGCCTTGTGAGCGCCGAAGATGTGATCGGTCGTCTGCGGGGGCGGAAGAGCCCAACTGAACAGAAGCGGATTCGTCGAGCCGTTCGAATCACCGAGGAGATCTACGACGAGCTCGACGGGTTCCTCCGCGTCGGGCAGAGCGAGCTTGAGATCCAGCGTTTCGTCCACCGACGGATGGAACAGATCGGAGTCGGCTTTGCGTGGCAGGCTGTGTCCAACCCCGCCGTCGATGCCGGCCCGGACAAACCGTTTGGACACGGCTCGCCGTCGAAGAACCGGACGAAGAGCGGACACCTCCTCCACTTCGACTTCGGTGTGCAGGCTAATGGGTACAGCTCCGACATTCAGCGGATGTACTTCTTCGGTACTCCGGCACAAGTGCCCGAGGAAGTCCACCACGCGTTCGATACGGTACGTGATGCCATCCAGGCGGGTGCCTCTGCGCTGAAGCCCGGCGTCCGCGGCATCGATGTCGATGCTGCAGCACGAACGTTCGTAACCGACAACGGATACCCGTCTTTCGGACATGCCCTTGGACATCAGGTGGGGCGATTCGCACACGATGGGGGAACTGTTCTCGCCCCCGCGTGGGAGCAGTACGGAGCGTCTCCATACGGCCGGATCGAACAGGGCAACGTCTTCACACTCGAACTGCACGTGCCGACGGAACACTACGGGCAGGTCAGTCTTGAAGAGGATGTTCTGGTCACAGCATCGGGATGTGAGTTCCTCAGCCAACCGCAGAAGAAGCTACGCTGTCTCCCGGCCGTAGATCATCCGTAGACCATCCAACAGGATGTTGACAACCGAGAAGAATTCCGTTAGACTGCGCTATGACAGCCATATGGATGGTATAGAGAAGGAGGAACCATGCGTACTGTACGACTTCAACTGGGGCCGATCACCGTAACCGTGCAGTTGGGCGGGGAACAGAAGAAGGCCTCCCGTACGTAGCGCGGCCAAGAACCTATGTCAGATACCGAGAAAATCACCATTAACATCAGTCCCGTCGACTTGGGGCGTGTCGATCTGCTCGTCGACCAGGGGTTGTACTCGAATCGCACCGATCTGATTCGAACGGCAATCCGGAACCAGCTAGACCGTCACGAGGCCGTGATCCAGGAGGCCACCACACGTCGCTCGTTTGCCCTTGGCGTGCTGCGCTACAGCCGGACGGATCTGGAGGAGTGGAAGAGCCGCGGCGAAAA
>Ga0272442_10002803_pt1 | contig 24915 bp, 22 predicted proteins | sample SSMForm2O_FD_200262 | JGI IMG/M metagenome (GOLD analysis project Ga0272442, IMG submission 200262) | Marine sediment archaeal communities from Little Sippewissett salt marsh, Falmouth, MA, United States - SSM-Form-2O | ecosystem: Environmental > Aquatic > Marine > Wetlands > Sediment ... | reverse complement strand
ATTGAAATTCAGGCTGGTAATTTGAAAGGATCTATTGCTTTGGCTGTCCGGCAGTATAACCATGCAATCAAAATCCTTCAATGAAAACCGGGATAATTGAAGCGCAAAAGGCAGGGATTTTGGAGATGAAGGGTATGTATCCTTTTTTACGATAGTCGCCGAATCCGTCCGTGAACCGGCAAAGGGGACAATCCATCGATTCGGATCCAGATAGACATTGGGCTGGTTCAGAGTCACAGACTGTATGTGCAGCCTCCGTCTCAACAGGGGAAGCAGACGGAAAGATACAGAAAAACGGTTGAGTGTAAACAATGGACGATCGGCCTCCGGATCGCTCTTCGGATAATCAAGTGTGATTTGAAAAATATCCAGCCGAAGAGGAAGGCGCCAGGAAACATCTTTGATTTCAAGAGACAAACCCGTGCTCGACTGAACCTGGTCTGAAATCAATTGAAGCACCTTGTGTTCCGGATATTGAATCCGGACAAACACAACCGCTGCGATAAGCAAGATCAGAAAAATCCCCGCTATCCATAAAATGACCTTAAAAATCTGATGCAAGCGGGGATGCATAAATTTTGTTTTATCGGACATTGCCGTCATTCAACCCCTGAGGCATATTTTATTAAATTAAATATCTTGATTTGTATCCGATAATTTGGATGCCGAATTTTAATATACGCTGTTCTCAAGTACTTCTCTTTATCCCACTCATAGTAAGTAATCCCAACTCTTAGTCTTCCCCCCTTTTGTATATACGGTATGTGGGATATGCAAACTCGATGTCTTTTGCGTCATTCACTGCCTTCAGAACCTGCTCGCTGATAATGTGAATGCCTCCCCGCCGCCGCTTGGCCTCAGTGAGATAGCGCAGGGTGAGCTTTACACCGCTGTCCTGGATTTTTGTATACACAATTGGAGAAAAATTTTTATAATAAATCAAATATTCCCGCGCCATGCGGTCAATTTTCGTCCGGACGATCTCCTGAACTTCCTTGCTCTCCTTTTCACCTAATTTTAAAAGAATGGCCTTGGCTGCCTCCCAGTTACTCTCAAATGTGATAACAATCGAAAATTCGTTCCAGATAAACTCAAATCCCTGGGTGTAATTATAAAGCGGTGTTCGAAATATCTGGCCATGGGGCATATGTACCACCCGGCCGGTACTCTGATCGCCATCCACCCAGTTCCCGACCTCCAGCATGGTAGTCTGCAAGACACTGATGTCGATCACATCGCCCTGAAGCGCTCCCAGCTCGATCCGGTCCCCTGTGCGATAAGGATGTCTAAATAAAATATAAAGCCATCCCGCAATATTGAGGAGTACCTCGTGCAGGGCCAGTGCAATGCCTGCACCCATCACAGACAACACAGTGGCCCATTGCTGGGTTCTTCCCGCCCAGATTGGAATCAGTACAATCAAATAAACAATAGCGGCCGTATATCCGGCCCGTTTTCTGTACTGGTGCCGTTTCGTAATACTGATTTGCAAACTGTTGATGAATCGCCGGACAAGATATAAAATAAAGTAGATGACGCCCAGGGCTACTGCGGACTTTGCCAGATTGCCCACGCTCTCATTTTTAAAATGCGATAAAATGCCGCTGCCGGTCCATATTCGAATCATGACAAACAGAAAAATGATCAGCAATCCATAGAAAACCCATTTTAGTGCCTGCTGCCGCTTCTTTTGGGGTATCTGGGTTTTTAGCATCAGACGACGTAAAAACAGCAATAGAAACAGAGATAACATAAATGTAAGAATGGATTGCAGCCATTTGGAAATCAGTGGATCCTGCAATGTTTCAAGTATTGCATTCATAATTAACCCTTCCATTCAGGCATAAGGGAGGGAAAAATGTTCATCTGACAGTCGAATAAATCATATGGCAAATAATTATGCTTTTGTATAATATTGACCCTGTTTCAATCGATCCGAAACGGATACATACATTAATTCTCCCAATAAAACAGGATAAAGTTACTTAAATACCCGCTCCATACTTCTTCCTATAAATTGATCCGTCAAAGAGCATGTCCGGATACTCTTGGCGAATACTTCCTGATAATTGGCAAATAACGGACCAATCTCCTCGATTTTCTGAACATTCCCTGATCCATTCCCAAGCCCTTCGATTCAGGCAGTTTCTGACTATATTCCGAAAAAATTAGCCTTATCGCACACAACCCGCTTCAGAAGAATTCCGTCCTGTATTGCTCTTCGGCGCATAGAATCCAAACTCCCAAACTGCTGCATAAACCACTGAGCATTTGATTAACTAATGTGTATTCAAGGCTCATGACGGGTGTTCCCACTGCTGTTTATCATCCATGATCATCTCCGCAGGAATCATCACCACACGCAGGATATTATTTTTCGTAATATCAATATCTGCCTCCTTGAGAAGCTGAACAAATTCTTGCACTCGCTTCTTGGTATCCACCACAGATGTAATCAGCATCGAAAACCGCTCCCGCTCATCATCGGATTTGATCAGCCCTGTAAACAGTGGAAACTCCCGTTCCAGCATTTTATCAAGATTTTGTCCTTCAAAGGCGCTGCCTTGCTGAATACCGCAAGAGGTCATGGCCAAAAGCACATCCTCTTTGTATTCTACCTTGAAAAGCTGAATAATCAAGAAATACATAATGACTCCGCGTCAATCCATTGAAATATAAATAAAAATACGAATGAAACCCAAATTAATTGTCTCTCATGGTTTCTATTCCAACGAACGATTTTGATTCCATTCATCCCGGAGAATCGCATCAATTAGTGTGTCCAACGTCTGTCTGTCTTTGTTGATCCGGTTTCTCAATCTTGCTTCCTGTCAGTATCCTGCTTTTTACATGACTTCACAGAGACTGATGAAAATATACATCATATCTGTATGTCAATATCAGTCTCCCATTCCCTTTTCATTCGCTTTTCCAAGCGCCCATTTGGTCAGCATCGGACCGACTATTTCTGTAATAATTGTTGTAAAAAGCAGCACATTAATCACAAGAACGGCCAGATCCATACCGGCCTGTCCGTACACGGATCGACCGAACTCTTTACGCACCAGAATGGCCAGGGCCACTGCAACACCCACCTGAGGTATCAATGACAGACCCACATATCGGCGGACGACACCGGGTGCCCTGCCCAGCCAGGCGCCTAGACGGGCACCGCCGATCTTGCCCGCTGTCCGTGTCACCAGATAAATGAGTCCAATCCAGCCCACTTTTGGTAACAAGGCAATATTCAAATGCGCACCGCCAAATATGAAAAAGCAAGCAAATAAAATAGGAGAAAAGTTATCCAGCACACGGATGGAGCGGTTGCTCAGCATGGGATTGAGATTAATGATTCCTGCACCAAACGCCATAACCGATAGAAGCCCGGACAGATGAAAATGCAAGGCGATACCCAGATTAAACAGGATAAATGCTCCGGTGCCCAAAATCAAATCATCAGGGAAGCGTACCTTGCGAAAAACCAAATTGAAAAGCAGGGCCATAAAGAGCCCCAGACATAGGGATAAGCTGATTTCAATAAAGGATTGAATCAGCAGGGCAAATACAGAGATATGAGTGGACTGCAGAATCGACCGGGCGAGCGCTGATGCGAATACAAAAATTGTCAGGGCAATCGCGTCATCAATGCCTACAACCGCCATAATCGTACTGGTCAGAGGGCCCTTGGCCTTGTACTGTTGAATCACATAAACCGTAGCTGCCGGCGCTGTTGCCGAAGCCACAGCTCCAAGAATCAGAGCCTGATACAGTTTATCATGATCGAATATCAGCATCACCCCGCTTACAAGAATAAAAGTAACAAACGCTTCGAAAAAGGCGATCATAAGGATCGACCTTCCGAGCTCACGAAACACATGCCGGCGCAGTTCCGATCCAATCGTAAATCCGATCAATCCCAAAGCAAAATCATTGACCAAATCCAGATCTTTTAAAGATCCGTCATGCAGAATATTCAACAGGGAAATGCCGAACAGAATGCCTGTCAGCACATATCCGGTCACAATGGGCAGTCCGATGCGGCTGGATAGGCGTTTTACAAAATAGGCCATCAGAATCGTGATGGCCAGAATGATCAGTGTATTGAATTGCATGGGATCCGGCTATATGTTTTGAAATAAACGAATCACTTCTTCGGCATTCACTGCAGTGATAATTTTTTTTCTCCGAACAGAATTTTTCAGTACTAAAACGATTTTAGACAAGGTTCGAAGATAAAGAGCATGCTGATCTGCGGAACCTGCAATTAAGAAAATGATATGGACGGGCTGGCCGTCAAGTGCATCCCATTCAATCCCATGCTTGCTGATTCCAACGGCAATGGTTAAATCTTTGACTTCCGGAATTTTTACATGGGGAATGGCAATACCCAGTCCGATACCGGTACTCATAATGGATTCCCTTTCGAAAATTGCTTTTTGAAATTGATCCCGGTTTGTAATATTGGGTGACTTTGAAATCAGCTCGATCAAAATCCGCAGGGTATCCGACTTATTATCGGATTCAACAAACTGAATATATTCCGCGCTAAGCAGCGGATGCACATAAACCATAATTTATCCTTTCATTGATTCACGGTCTGTTTCACTGTCGCATTGGATGAGACGCGAACTTGCGGATATTGAAACAGGCCGCCCTGAAAATTTTTTACCACGATTGAATCCTGATTGAATGAAACCACATGATTTGGAATCAAGGGAACCTTGCCGCCGCCACCGGGTAAATCGATGACATAATGCGGCACAGCCATCCCTGAAATATATCCGCGAAGCCGTTCCATAATACCCAGTCCGGTTTCAATCCGGGTTCGAAAATGGTCGGTCCCCCGTGTAAGATCGGCCTGCAGCAGATAGTAAGGCCTGATTCTCATTTTCAGCAATTCCCGGAACAAACGGATCAGAATCTCGGCCCGATCGTTAATCCCGCGTAAAAGCACGGTTTGACTGCCCATGGGAATACCCGCATCAGCCAGCCGACTGCACGCGTTTTTCACTTCTTCCGTGATTTCATCCGGATGATTGAAATGCAAATTCAGGTAAAGGGGCGAATATTTTTTTAACAAGCGAGTCAAAAACGGTGTAATACGCTGCGGCAGAACTCCGGGTGTACGGCTGCCGATCCGGATAATCTCGACATGCGGAATCTCGTAAATTTTTGCAAGAATCCAATCAAGCCGATCATCGTCCAAAAGAAGAGGATCGCCTCCTGAAAGCAGGACATCCTTGATTTCAGAATGATTTCGAATATAATGAATTCCATTTTCAATGGTCTGATCCGTCAGGGGAGTCCAATAGCCGATTTTTCTTTTCCGGGTACAAAACCGGCAGTACACTCCGCATACATTACTGACCAGGAATAAGATCCGGTCCGGATAACGATGGGTCAAATTCGCCACTGGACTATCCCGGTCTTCAGCCAGCGGATCAATCCACCCGACAGTATCATCGAGTTCACAACTATCCGGGATCACCTGACGCTTGAGTGCGTCTCCCTTTTGATTGCATCGATTAAAAAAATAGGGATTAATCAGCATCGGGTAAACATCCGCCACGGACTGTAACCGTTGAGAAATATCATGTGGATATAAGGATAAATCATGAGGGGATCGTATACTGCGGGCGAGGAGCGTTCTCCAGTCCCTTGTATCGATGTGTTGTCCACTCTCCATTATGACGAGGATATTTCCTTGTCTTCTTGTTTTGAAGATTGTTTGTGAAACAGGGCACGAAGCTCCCGCTGCAGCCTCTGGGCTTTGGCAAGCGCTTTGAGCAGACGGTCCTCTGTATCCGGATCATCCTCCGGACGCAGAGCCCAGGCCTGTCTGAGCGATTCAAAGGTTTGGTCCGCTTTCTCAATCAACATATCAGCAACATCATCTTCACTGGGAACGGATTTTTTCAGCATGACCCTGGGGCCTTCATAGTAACCCAGATCTTCCATTTCCTGCTTTGATATCAACTTCGTCAGCTCACGCATCACTTCATCATCCGTATCAAAAACATGAAATTTTGTATCCTTTTCAAGCATCTCCACAAATCGATCATATGAGATGCCTTCCATGGCCGGATCGTCTTCCAGTTTTTTCCACAGGGTCATGGCCGGTACCATAAATCCGTTCACCAATTCCAGATAAGCAGCCACTTGACTCATCAATGATGTTTTTATTTCATACTGAACCACGGTTTCTCCCTTTCAGGCAACCTGTTCCATCACAGTGATCAGAATCTTTCCGGCGGACTCCTTGATTTCTTCAAACAGGGTTTTCGCTTCGGGATGTTCCTGAATTAAATAGCTGAGCTCATCAACTGTCCGGTCTGTGTAAAAGGTATGAACCAGCGTGCTTTTCCGGCTGACATCCCTGTATATAGAAAAATCAAATCCCTGAGCCTTCCAGAACATCTCGAGCGATTTAATCCGCTTCAGAAATAATTCCTGATCTTCTTCTGCAATTTCATATGTTAAATTAATAATATACATATTCACTTATAATCGTAAAACACAAAAAATACATGATTCATTGCACAAATGCAAGTTAAAAAATCAGCAACAATTCAACGCATTGCCCATATTATTGTAGTAATATGAAAGCAAGAAAGCAAGTACGTTTTTTTAATGGATTTGTCTTTCTTGAATCGGATTCCTTCATAATCCTTAACCGGATTTCTTCTGGATTTCAATCACGGGAAGATCATCTTTCGACAGTCATCAATATTGCTCCTTGATTCCCAACCGGATTTTTACTATCTTCCCGAAGGGTGTGAAATTTTATTCTCTTCGAAAAATGACAAATCGTCCTCAAGATGTTCATGCTTATCATCTGTTCCACTGCTCATACTCATGCATGCAAAAGCAGATACAGGAATTGAACCCTTGACCATTTTGCCAACAATTTAAATAGTGCTTCAGGAGGATCATATGAAAACCATTCTCGTTTTTGTTATTACGGGGATTGCCACACTCTGCCTGGCTCAACCCATTATCATCGATCACACTTGTACACATATCGATGAGGTTCCGCCTTCATATTTCGATGCCATTAAGGACTCACCGTATGTTTTCCATTACGCATCCCGGTCGCATGGCAGCCAGTTAACGCATGGATTGGACAATATTGAAGCAGAAAACGGATATTATAATGTGGATCTGCAATGGCTGGGGATGCCGGAGTCCAACAGCGCATTGGGTATCTGGTATGGTATGCTAAACGACGATTATGTGTATCCGGATCAATACTGGGCGTCAGAGGACGGATTGAATACACTGCGTCAGCTGCTCAACAACCATCCGGATATCCGTTATTCCATGTGGAGCTGGTGCGGAGAGCATCATGACTACTCACAGGAGCAGGTTCAGGATTATCTGGATCAACTGGATGCATTATCCGCTGAATTTCCGAATGTCACATTCATCTATATGACCGGTAATGGGGATTATTGGGGTGATCTCTGGGCCGGAGACAACACCTATAAAAACTGCCAGCTCATCCGCACCTATTGTGAAAACAACAATAAGGTGCTCTTCGATTTTTATGATATGGATACCTGGTACAATGGCGAACAGGCCACCCATACCGGTGATTATTACGGAGAGACATTGACTTTTCCGGTGATTCATCCGCAGTACCAGCCTGATGAGGTTGCACATACGACCGAAGAAAACTGTACGCGAAAAGGTGCGGCCTTCTGGTGGATGATGGCCCGTCTGGCAGGCTGGAACAATGGTGAAACGGCTGTTGACGAAAACCATCTTCCGGAACAGGCGGGTCTTTGCCGGGTGTATCCCAATCCATTTAATCCCAGAACCACACTGGAATTGCACTGTCCTGTTTCCGGTCCGGTGACCATTCATATTTATACGGTTCAGGGGAAAAAAGCAGTCACCCTTTTGGATCAGGCTGTTTTCAGCAAAGGCATTCATAAAATCTCCTGGAATTCGAATGGCCTGGCTTCGGGACTTTATATCGCAAGAATTTCAGGCGCCGGCTGGCAAAATCAGGTGAAATTGATAAGCATGGAATAACTTTATTTTACAGATCTTAAAATAGGAAAAGAATTAAAAGTCCGATAAATAATGTGTATAAGGGAATCGAATTATGACAAATAAATATTTTTCAATCGCCAGATTTTTGTATATCTTACTGAGCATCTGTTTGTCGCTTTTTTTCATTCCTTCTTCCAATGCACAGCTTCCTGAATCCTCGCACTGCGCTCCAATGATTTCTACCTTCTCCATCGTAGGCCGGGATACTGTGACCGGTGAGTTGGGCATTGCCGTGGCCTCCCGTTTTTTTGCCGTGGGCTCCGTGGTACCCTGGGCCCGGGCTGATGTGGGAGCCGTGGCCACGCAATCCTATGCGAACACGTCTTTCGGCTGGCGGGGGCTCGATCTGCTGGAACAGGGGGCCACACCTGAAGAAGCCGTTCAAATTCTCATTCGGGATGACAAGGGGCGGGAAAGCCGGCAGTTCGGTATTGTGGCCGCAAATGGTCTGTCCGCCACTTACACAGGATCCAAATGCCTCCCCTGGGCAGGCGGCAGGCATGGTAAAAATTATGCGGTTCAGGGGAATATTCTCACAGGCGAGTCGGTGGTCACAGCCATGGAGGAGACGTTTCTGAATACAGAGGGCACGCTTGCAGACCGGTTGTACGCAGCCCTGCTGTCCGGGGAAGCGCAAGGTGGCGATTCCAGGGGAAAACAATCCGCAGCACTGCTGGTAGTGAAAGCAGGCGCCGGATACGGCGGATACACGGACCGGGCCATTGATATCCGGGTGGATGACCATGCGGAGCCCTTTAAAGAACTGGGCCGCCTGCTGAACTTTGCACAGATGAACTATGCGTGGAACAAAGCCTGGACCTTGTTTCAGGAAAAACAATTTGAAAAAGCGCTTCCCCCCATGGAACGCGCGGTTCAATTATCACCTGAAAACGCTGAAGCCTGGTACGACCTGGCGGTTATCCGCCTGGCCACGGAAAAGAAAAATGCCGCTCTGGAGGCTTTGAAAAAGGCCGTTCAATTCAATCCGAAGCTTAAAAATCAGGCGTCGAAAGATAAGGATTTGGCGGAGTTGCAGAAAGATTCCTCTTTTAAAGAAATAATCAAGTAGGCCATCGGTTCAATGGTATCATGATTATTGATAAAGGAACAAGACAGGATTAAGAGTATCTTATATTCACTTGAGCCAATCCTGAACTGGAAGCCGGGATTTGGGAAATCTTGACCATCCAATTGAACAGGAGCCATTCGTGACTCAACTGCCTTCAGTTTGCGGCCTTTTATGCAACGAATGTAATTTTAATAATCATCCATGGCAGGGATGTTATACTGTGAAGTGAGCCACTTTCTGGGCTGTAGAAAGCATGCCTGAGAAATGTGTCCGTTGTATCAATGCGCTGTCATTAAAAGGGATTTCAAAACTGCGGGGCGTGTGGAGATTTACTCTGCCGAACATTTTTTGAATTAAAGGATCCCAATACTTCAGAAGAACAGCATCAGAAATCGATTCAGGAAAGAGTGAAGCGTTTGAGGTAATTGAACTTTAAACAGCGTATTGAAATCATGCGAAACAAGAGCCGCTCATCATTGCCATGATCACCTTTTTCCTGTCTGTTGAAAAAAATCCTGGAAGAGGCTTGTCATGTATGGACAAATTAAAAGCGATCTGATTCAGCAGCTTCAGGATATCCGTGAAGCAGGATTGTATAAGGATGAGCGTATACTGACCGGACCGCAGGGAGTAACAATGCAAGTTAGCTCCGGAGAAACCGTACTGAACTTCTGCGCCAATAATTATCTGGGATTGTCCAATCATCCCAAAGTCATTGAAGCCGCGCACCGGTCACTGAATGCCTGGGGATTCGGTCTGTCTTCTGTCCGGTTCATCTGCGGTACTCAGACTATTCACAAGCAGCTCGAACAAAAAGTATCAGAATTCCTGGGCACTGATGATACCCTGCTTTATGCAGCGTGTTTCGATGCCAACGGCGGTGTATTCGAACCCTTCTTCGATCAAGACTGTGCGATCCTGACAGACGCACTGAATCACGCTTCGATTATCGATGGCATCCGGATGACCAAAGCCCGGCGTTTTATATTCAGACACAATGATATGGCCGATCTGGAATCCAAACTGAAAGAGGCTCAAAACGTCAAATACAGGCTCATTGCCACGGACGGTGTGTTTTCCATGGATGGTGATATCGCTGATTTAAAATCCATTTGCGATCTGGCGGAAATCCATAATGCCCTGGTGATGGTGGATGACAGCCACGCCACCGGTTTTATCGGTAAAACCGGACGGGGCACCCCCGAGTATCGCGGTGTGCAGGGCCGGGTGGACCTGATGACTACTACATTCGGTAAAGCCCTCGGCGGTGCATCCGGCGGATGCGTCTCCGGACGAAGGGAAATGATCGAATTTCTGCGCCAGAAAAGCCGGCCTTACCTTTTCTCTAATTCGCTGGCACCGGTTGTTGCAGGCACGACAGTCACTGTGCTTGAAATACTTTCGGAAAACTCTGCGCTTCGGGATAAACTGGAATCCAACACTCTTTATTTCAGATCGAAAATGTCAGAAGCCGGTTTTAACATCAGACCGGGTATCCATCCCATTGTACCCATCATGCTCTATGAGGAAAAACCGGCCCATGACATGGCGGATGCCCTTCTTCAAGAAGGCATTTATGTGATTGGATTCAGCTACCCGGTAGTTCCCAAAGGGCAGGCCCGGATCCGGGTGCAGATCTCTGCAGCTCATGAACGTTCGCATCTTGACCAGGCTGTCGAAGCATTCATAAAAACCGGAAAATCGCTGGGAATCATCTAATCCGCTCCGAAATTCAAAACAAAATAGCATTGCATTCGTTGATCTGGCTGTTTATATTCTGACACTACATCACAATCTGAAATCGCATCTCCGGAAACGCTCTTTAAGTCTTGTCTTTCATACATTCATCAAACAGGAGGAGGCATGATGAAACGGCGAATCGTTGTTTTAAGTGTCGGTGTCATGTTGCTCTTTGGATTTACGACTTTGACCGGCGAATCCGGTTTTGGAATAACTGTTCAGACCGGCACACTGGGCATCGGTGCAGAACTGGTGAAATCTATTCGGTCTGATCTTAATATCCGCCTCGGCGGCAATTTCTTTTCCTATGGGCTGGAGGAAACCAACAACGACATCAAATACGACGCGACACTGAAGCTATTATCTGTTTCTCTTTTGCTGGACTGGCACGGCCCTCCGGCTGGATTCTTTCTCAGTGGCGGCGCCTATATCAACAGCAACAAACTGGAGGCATCCGGTCTGTCGACAAAATCCTATTTTGTAGGCACCTATGAATATGCAGAAGAGGAAATCGGCACACTGAATATGGATATTGATTTTTCGATTGTGTCTCCTTATCTGGGATTGGGCTGGGGCAATGCGATAAAAAAAAATTCAACAGTCGGATTCGTTTTCAATCTTGGATTGTTATATCATGGTGCACCCAAAGTAATAATGAGCACCGATTCGGATTTAATGCAGCCCACCACAGAACAGGCGTCGACCGTTGAAGACAATATCAAAGACATGCAGCTTTATCCTGTGATGTCTTTCGGACTCTCTTTCAGTTTTTAGGAGGATAAACCCATGAGACAAATACGAATGATTCATTTAATATTTGCACTTTGCATGGGAATTCTAATTAATCTGACCTGTAACTATAAAAATCCCACAGACGATGTGAAGTTGATATTAAATCTGGCACCGGTCAAAACGACCGTGGCCGTTGATTTTGTTGATCCTAAAACCCGGTCCACGCTTGAGGATGTTAGCGTTCAAGTGTCCATCGGAGGCCCGGATCAGGCCAAGGTGGTGGATCTTGGGCATGAACCCGTGAGCTCATTTATTGTCGAGGATGGTTTGCTCAGTTTTGGATTCGACGCGAATTTTCAGCCCAAAGAGGATTCGCCGCTGCAAATTCTGCTGATCGCCAAAGCGGCCGGTTATCTGACGACCACCCTGCCCATCAACGTTGCTTCAGAAGACGCTTACAGTTACACGATTAGCATGATTAATAAAAACAATCCTCCGGATGGAATCTCCACCATATCTGAAAATTCAGGATTCGCTTCAACCAACGGACAGGTTGAGAACAGAATTCAGATGTCCACACCACCCGAAACGGAATCTGGGGCTTCGGCGTCTATCAATATTCCCGCGGGAACAGTGATAACAGATGCCGACGGCCAACCCCTGCAGGGCTCTCTCACTGTGGACATCACCTATTTCAGCGCCATGAGTGAAGAGGCACTTCTAAATTTTCCCGGGGGATTCGCTGTAATCATCAATCCCAATGAGGAAGGGGAATCGGAAAACGCCGCATTTGTCACTGCAGGATTTGCGGCCATTGATGTGTCTGATCAATCCGGGCACGAGGCTTCTATTTTTAATCCGCCCATTCAGGTGACCATCGGTATTGCTCCCGGCATGGTGAACCCAGATACCGAAGCTCCGGTTCAAGAGGGCGAAATGATTAAAATCTGGAGCTATGACAATGAAACCGGTACCTGGAGCTACGAAACCGACGGTATCGTGACAGATCCGGCAGGTGACGGCAATCTGGCTATCACATATGAAATGGACCATTTGTCGTGGTGGAACCTCGACTGGAAATTCAACTCTTGTCAATATGGTGTCATGGTGATTATCGATGGAAAATCCAAATGCGATCCCTGCCTGTATTTCGTATTGGAGCGTCCCGGCTACAGACAAATGCGCTGGGTCTGTGATGATACGATTCGGTTTTACCAGGTTCCACGAAACCTGCCAATGACACTGAAAGCCTATACAGATTATTGGAGAACGAACCTGGTTGGACAACTTGATATCCCAAATCTGTGTGATCAGGGCATATTAATCATCAATATCCATTTACAGCAGAACGGATTCAATCGAATCTTTCATTTCAAGGGCACCTGTGAAAACGGCACGGATGTGGAAATCCGCCCATCTGTGCCGCTCTGGGTTCGTCCGGACGGCAGCTTCTGGTGGCGGTATCTGGGCTGGGTCGTGAATGGTGAAATCTCCATCTGCAATCTCCCGGTACCTGACCGATATCAGTTTGGCACATACTATAAAGGAAAATATTATAAAGCCGTTGTGGATTTAGGAATCGACCATACCATCTTTCTGCCGGAGTACAGTGAAGGACTAAGCGCAACTGTGAAGGGAGATCATGTTTACTATGATGTGGATTTGCCGGACGATATTTGTGAAGGATTGTAATCGTGCATTGAATTCAACCTCTTAAATGTCAACAAATCCCGGATAGCCATTGGTATATCCGGGATTTGTTTTTTTTGGTTTGATTTTATATTTGATATTTATCATATTGAAATGATTATCCATTGATTGGGGAGAAGATATGCATTCCAAATCCAGAAAAAGACGAATCGGTATACTCACAGGCGGGGGAGATTGTCCCGGATTGAATGCAGTTATCCGGGGGGTTGCAAAAGCGAGTATGCGTAAGTTCGACATGGAAGTGATAGGAATTGAGGATGCTTTTGCCGGTCTCGTACAGCGTAAAGTGATCGATTTGACCTGGGAGCGTGCCTCGGGTATTCTCACCCAGGGGGGTACGATTCTGGGTACGACCAACCGCGCCAATCCTTTTGCGTGGCCGGTTGATACGGAAAAGCCGGAAAGTACAGAAGACCGGTCGGATGAGGTGGTGAATTATATTCATGAACTGGGTCTGGACACACTGGTGTGTATCGGCGGTGATGGGACTCAGACGATTGCTCATAAACTGAGTCAAAAAGGTATTCATATTGTGGGTGTACCCAAGACCATCGACAATGATATAGAAGGGACCGACATCACTTTTGGTTTTGACTCGGCCGTAAGCACGGCTACGGAGGCTATTGATAAAATTCACAGCACGGCCATGTCACATCACCGTGTCATGGTCGTTGAATTGATGGGCCGGTATGCCGGATGGCTCGCTCTGCACGCAGGTATTGCCGGGGGCGGCGATGCCATTCTGATTCCTGAAATCCCTTATAATATCGACGCCGTTTGCTCGCTTGCTGTTGAGCGAAGCAAACGGGGAAGACGGTTCAGCATCATTGTCGTCGCTGAAGGCGCCAAGCCTCATGGCGGGCAGCCGGTGATTCGTAGAATGGTTAAATCCAGTCCCGATCCGATTCGTTTGGGTGGCATTGGACAAAAAATCGCCCGGGACATCGAAGAAAAAACAGGCATCGAAAGCCGGGTCACGGTGCTCGGCCATTTGCAGCGGGGCGGCACACCGACTGCTTACGACCGGGTTCTGGCCACGCGCTTCGGAGTCAAGGCGGCCGAACTCTGCTACGATGGGGTCAGCGGTGTGATGGTGGCACTTCGGGGCACAGAGATTATCAGTGTGCCCCTGGCCGATGTCAGCGAAAAGAACCGTCTGGTTGCACCGGACCATCCGCTCATCGAAGCCGCCCACGGCGTGGATGTGTGTCTGGGGATTTGAAAAGCGATAAATCCAATATTTATCTGGAATATTCCATAAAAAATACTTATCATAAAAAATCAATGGCTATTACGGAAATCTGAAATGAAAACCAACATCCTGTATTTATTCATTTTTTTTATATTTATCAGCGGTTATTCGCAAAACACCTCTGGGGACTCTGCTTTTTACATGAACAAATATATCTGGGACCATGTGGACACCATTCTCACCATGGATTTTTCCAATATTGAAAAACCTGAATCTCCGGATTCTTTTCATCCTCTGTTCCATTATCCGCCGATCCGTCAGGATACCACCGGTACCTGCTGGGTGTTTTGCGGAACATCATTTTTAGAATCGGAAATATACCGGCTGCACGGGAAAAAAATCAAACTCTCCGAAATGTATACGGTATACTGGGAGTATGTGGAAAAAGCCCGAAGGTTTGTACAGCAAAAAGGAAAAAGCCGTTTCGGGCAGGGCTCGGAAGAAAATGCTGTGCCGTTGCGGATGAAACAGATAGGTGCAGTCCGGGCAGAGGATTATACGGGACTTCCGGATGGTCAGAAAAAACACAACCACCGCTTGCTCTTTCGCGAAATGAAAGTATATCTTGATTTCATAAAAGCGAACAATCTCTGGGATGAAGCACTGGTCCTCAATCAGATCCGGCTGATTCTGGATAAGCACATGGGAAGACCACCAGAAAAAATCAAGGTCGGTAATAAAAAAATAGCGCCAATAGAATTCCTGAAAAATTATGTCCGGCTTCCTCTGGATGACTATGTCTCTTTCACGTCTTTTTTATCCCATCCCTTCTACACTCAGGGCGAGTATCAGATGGAAGACAATTGGTGGCACGAAAGCAGTTATTACAATGTACCGCTGGCTGACTGGTACGAGGCCATTTTAAATGCTGTCCAAAACGGATATACCCTGGCTATAAGCGGTGATGTCAGCGAACCGGGCAAAGGGCGTTGGGATGATATCTGTATCGTGCCTGCTTTTGATATTCCTCAGGCATGGATTAATCAAAGCGCCCGGGAACTTCGATTTTACAACAAAACTTCCACGGATGATCATGGCCTCCATTTGGTTGGATATCAAAAAATCAATGTGCATGACTGGTTTTTAGTGAAAGATTCCGGATCCAGTGCGTATGAGGGCCACTATCCGGGTTATTATTTCTATCGCGGCGATTTTATCAAACTGAAGATGCTGACTTTTATGGTGCATCGGGATGCTGTTGAATCGCTCATTCAAAAATGTCAATCAGGGAATCAATAATATGAAATCTCGGATTATCCAAATAATAGGAATCATTGCTCTGTCTATTCATTATTTATATCCCTCGACATCGATCATCGCAGGTAAGGATGCCAGTACAGACGGCGCTGTTTTATGGGGTCATAATGAAGATCAGGCTGGGCAGCGGATTGTCAATGTATGGCGGGTAAACCAGCGAGAATATACCGCGGATGACTCGATCATTCTGATGACAGGTGAAAAAATCCCTCAAACCAAAAAAAGCTGGGCGTATTTATGGTTTCAGATGAACGAATCAGACTGCGCTGATTGTTATATGAATGAATGGGGAGTGACTGTGGCCGGTAACTCATGTCCCTCGAAACTGGACAGTGCTGTGGCCCCCGGCCGAATTGGGTACCTGCTTCGGCGGATTATCGCCGAACGAGCCCAATCTTCAAAAGATGGTGTTCGAATCGCCGGGACTCTGCTTGATTCTCTGGGCTATGCAGATTTCGGGCAAACCCTGATTATTTGTGATCCAAATGAAGCCTGGCTTATTTCCATTCTGGGAGGCAAGTACTGGACAGCCCGTCGGGTACCGGACAATGGTGTGATCGCCTTGTCAAACCAATTTATTTTCGATGATGTGGATTTTAAAGACAAGGACAATTGGATGTTTTCAAGGGCGGATATCCGTCAGCTGGCATTGGATCAGGGATGGTATCATCCTGACAGTTCAACTGAATTTAATTTTTCAGCCGTGTTTGCGAAAGGGGATTCGAATGATCATCGTCCATGGCGGGCACAGCAGTTGATTACCGGAAAATTTGACACAATCATGCTTGAATCCGAAAACAATCTCACCTTCGCTGTGTATCCCAAGAAAAAAATTTCATTAGAAAAAATAATGTCGCTGCTTCGCGATCGTGATGAGGGAATTGATCATGCAAAACAAGCATTCGATTTAACCGGAATGAATTCCAACCAAATAACGCTTCGAACCATCTGCAATTCGACCACACAATACGCTGTCGTCGCTCAGTTAAGAAACTGGTTGCCATGGCCGGCTATTGGTGTTCTTTGGGTCAGTTTCGGCCGTCCGGATTGCCATCCGTTTTTACCATGGTACTCAGCAGTTGACAGCATCCCGGAGTATTATTGCAATATTCCGAACATCCAATCACCGGATTCCGCTCTCAGCCACCATTTTAATTCGTTACCCGGAACTTTTCGATATGACCCCCGATCTGCTTTTTGGATTCAAAATGAACTGGAAAATATCATGGATATGAATTACAATGAAAGCTTGTCTCGGATTATTCCCGTTCGAAATGCCATTGAAAAAAACCTGATTGATTTTCAGCAGGAATTTGAATCCAGCATGCTCCGTTTGTGGAAAAAAGATCCGGATTTAGCAACCCTCTATTGCAGGGAACTGCTATTGTCCGCAACCGAAGAAACTCTGCAAAAAACCATTCAGATGATCAAATGGTTAAAAACGCATAATTTTCATTAGATACGATGCAGCGAAAGACTTTATCAACGGAACAGGATGATTTTAAAATTTATTCTATATCATGCAATACAACTGAACTTTAACCAAAGCACATCAAATACAAAAAAGCCCCGTTCGAAAACGGGGCTTTTACTTTTTTGGACGGGTTCACTTATGCTTTCTTAACATTGGCGGCTTGCAGGCCCTTGGGTCCTTGCACCACTTCGAATGAGACTTCCTGCTGCTCCTCGAGGGTTTTAAATCCTTCTTCTTCAATGGCGCTATAATGAACGAATACATCTTCACCGTTTTCTCGTTCAATAAAGCCATACCCTTTGGTGCGGTTGAACCATTTCACACGTCCAGTTTCCATACTGAATCCTTTCTGTTGATTCTACTTCCTGTACAACCTGCTTCCCGCCTTGTTAAAAAAAAGCCAATAGCTTTTGAGAGACACTGCTTGAGTTTCTCAAAGGCGTAAAAAACGGTGTACAATAATAATCTAAACCGAATTTAAACCGAGTATTTTTTAAATGCAAGTGAATTTTTGACTTTTTTTATTTGATTAATGCCATTATTTATGCTGAAATATTACTTCTTTGAGGCCAATTATTATGATTATTCCAGGTCGTAATGATTTGTACCCGTTCTTATTGAAAGGGACACAGCTCAATATCATCAAGCTGAATCACTGTATCACCCAGCCAGTGCGTATCATCCCGATCCGGATAATCTGTTGTAAAGTGTAATCCCCGGCTTTCCTTTCGAAACAATGCGGACCGGATCATTAAAATCGCTGTACAGCAGATATTCCTGAGTTCCAGCAGCGGACCGGTCACTTTAGTTTTTTTATAGAACAATTCGACTTCATCTGCTATCAGTTGAATACGGCGCTGAGCCCGCTGTAATCGCTGTTCAGTACGAACAATACCAACATAATCCCACATGAGTCGCTGAACTTCTTTTTTATCGTGGGAAATAAGCACCCATTCATCCTGATTGTACGTACCGCGTTCATCCCAGGACGGGATGGTCGGCATTGCCCATGTTTGATCATGAATCAGACTCAGGGACTGTTGAAATGCCTGATATGAAAAAACAAGCGCTTCCAAAAGAGAATTAGAAGCCAGCCGGTTGGCCCCGTGAACACCGGTACATGCAGATTCACCGGTAACAAACAGATTCTTTATCGTGCTTTGGCCTTTCAGATCCGTGCGCACGCCTCCACACATGTAATGGGCGGCCGGGACCACTGGAATGGGTTCTCGGGTCATATCGATTTTAAGTGACATTAATTTTTCATGAATATGAGGGAACCGATCATGCAGTGCATCTGCGGATAAATGGGTGACATCCAGGTATACACAATCATCTCCACGGATTTTCATTTCTTGGTCAATGGCGCGCGCTACCACATCCCGAGGCGCCAAATCTGCTTGAGGATGATACGTCTTCATAAAGGCATGCCCGTCCCGAGTTCGAAGAATCCCCCCAAATCCACGAACCGCTTCTGATACTAAAAATGAATTTCCCTGATCATGCCAAAGTGCCGTAGGATGAAACTGCATGAACTCCATATTGGCAATATCCGCTCCGGCCCGGTAGGCCATGGCAACACCGTCCCCTGTGGCAATATCCGGATTGGTTGTATGCAGGTATACCTGTCCTGAACCGCCCGAAGAAAGAAGCGTGATTCGAGCGGGAAAGCTATTCACCCGGTTTGTTTTCCTATTAAGGGCGTACACTCCGAAACAGCGTGGTGCTTTATCGATTTTTATGGACGCTTCGAGGTGATGTTCTGTAATAAATTCGATAGCCGTATGATCTTCTAAAATTTGAATGGATGGATGCTCTCTGACCTGATCCAAAAGGGCCTGTTCCAGAGTCATGCCGGTATGGTCTTTGGCATGGATTATTCGATTCCTGGAATGACCGCCTTCACGCCCAAGATCAAAATGACCGTCTGCCTGTTGTGTAAAAATGACTCCCCATTGGATGAGTTCCCTGATTTTTTCGGGTGCTTTCTGAACAATGAGATTGACTGCATCCTGATGGCAAAGCCCCACTCCCGCTTCTATTGTATCTCGAATATGCAAATCAAACGAATCGTCACTTCCAAATACTGCAGCAATGCCTCCCTGGGCATGGTTGGTATTTGTATCGGCTCGCTGCTTCTTTGTAATTACGGTGACTGTTCCATATTCAGCAGCACGCAATGCAAAACTCAATCCTGCAACACCACTGCCAATCACAAGAAAATCTGAAACATTGGCCATTTAAAAACTCCTATCGTGAAATAGGAAGACGGTATTTTTTTGCTTTGCGATAAATGGTAGCGCGTCCGATTCCCAGCTTTTTAGCGGCTTTACTGATATTTCCCTCATATTCCAGCAGGGTTTTACGCAACACCTCAACTTCCAGCCGCTCAATCCATTTGGGAAGCGACTCTTCCGGCTCGACGACTCCCTCCTGACCGATGGCCAAAATATGAGAAGGCAAATCTTCTGCCGTGACAACAGAAGTGTTGGTAATCACAACAGCGCGTTCAATGGTATTTTCTAACTCCCGTACATTGCCGGGCCAATGATACCCGGAAAGCACACGAATCACTTCAGGATCGACTTCCTGAATTGTTTTATTTTCACGTTTACTGTATTTTTTAATAAAGTATTCAGCCAGTAAAGGGATATCGTCTTTACGCTCCCTGAGCGGTGGCAGCTTAATCGGGAAAACACTGACCCTGTAATACAAATCTTCACGGAACAATCCATTCTGTACTTCTTCCCATAGATCCTTATTTGTGGCGGAAATCAGCCGAATATCCACCTTAATCAATGTATTGCCACCCAGTCTTTCAAATTCCCGCTCCTGCAAAACGCGCAGTACTTTCGCCTGAATTGGCTGACTCATGTCCCCGATTTCATCCAGGAATATGGTACCTCCATCTGCCAGTTCAAATTTTCCCATCCGGCGATTTGAAGCGCCTGTATAAGCCCCTTTTTCATGCCCGAACAGCTCGCTCTCCAGAAGCGATTCAGGTAGTGCCGTACAGTTCACAGGTCGGAACGGTTTGCCATTTCTTTTAGAATGGGTATGAATCGCGCGGGCAATTAATTCTTTTCCCGTACCGCTTTCCCCCTGAATCAATACTGTGACATCACTATCTACAACTTTTTCAACTGCCCTAAACACATCCTGCATCACGCCGCTTTGACCGATAATATTCGAAAATTGGTATTTATTTTTCAATTCTGACTGCAGATCCCGAACTTCTGATTTTAAAGCACTGGCACTTAATGCATTTTCTACAGTCACCAGCAGTCTTTCCGATGAAAACGGCTTGGTTAAAAAATCATAGGACCCGGTTTTCATAAAATCCACGGCGCGTTCGATACTGCCGTGGGCTGTCATAATAATAACGGGCAAATTGGGAGAAAACTGCTTGACCTTTTTCAGTGTCTCGAGACCGTCCATACCCTGCATCTGAATATCAAGCAGAATCAGATCGATTGGCATTTCATGCAGTTTTCGCAGACAGGCTTCGCCGCTGATGGCAGGTATCATTTCATATTTACGGGTTTTATGAAGAATGTCATATATCAGCTGGCGAATATGTTTATGATCATCAACCACCATGACTTGTTTCTTCTGCATGATGTTATCCTTTCCCCTAAGACACTACGACTTTTTCTCATCGAATATATTTCGAACCATAGAATAATCGTGAAATTCACATTGTATTTTCAAACAATAAACAGGCAAATCAAAATGAGACATATTCAACATACGCACTCCGTCCTTTTCAGTGGTTAAAACAGCCATAGCACTCATATTGATGGCGCGCGCAATAATTTTTTCCACATCCTTTTTTTTATACCAGTAATGATCGGAGAATCGAATGAAATCCACAGGCTCAATATTCAGTTGACGTAAAGTCGCCAAAAAGGCATCCGGATTGCCGATTCCCGCCATGGCGAGTACAAGTTTGCCATTTATAAAATCAAGAGGATACATTTTATTCAGCTGCAAATTCATCCATGACACGGGCTGATGAACAGATGAAAAAATGGGTGCCCCGGTATATGGAATTATTTCGCTCATTCTGGATTGTGCCTCTTCAATGCAATCTGCCCTGGTTTGAATGATAAGATCTGCTCTGTTCAGACCTTTCTTTTTCTCTCGTAACGGACCTGCCGGAATTATCCGCCCGTTGCCATACGGTTTTAATGCATCAATGGTCACGACATCAATATCTCGATGAATACGTCGATGTTGAAAAGCGTCATCCAATATGACTACATCCGGATGAAATTGTCGGACAACCTGACAAAGGGCATCGTATCGATCGCTACTGACAATGACGGGAACACCCGGAAGATGTTTTGCGAGAAGAAAGGGTTCGTCTCCTGCCTGTTCAGGACCGGCAAGCAGTCTTTTTTCATCGGAAACAAGCAAAGTTCCTTTCAAGTACCGACCATATCCTCGGCTTTGAACAGCCACCCGTTTTCCATGCTCCTGATAAATTCGGGCAATCGCTTCCACAACCGGTGTTTTTCCAGTGCCTCCAACCGTCAGATTGCCAACACTGACCACCTGTGCACCGACTGAATGAATTTTAAAAATTCCAATATCATAAAGCCGGTTGCGCCATTGCATAATCCATGTATAAATAAGAGAAAATGGGATCATGAGCAGAACAAACACAGGATGATTCCAGACGTTCATGTTTTTCCTTTATTGAGCATTTCCAAAATAAGGGCTGCAGCCCGTTGAGATGCACCCGGCTCTCCCAATTGTTCTGCAACGCGATTTAACTGTTCTAACATTTTCTTTCGAACGCTTTGCTCCTGGATCAAGGGGATCATTGTCCGGGCCATTTCTTCTCTGTTGGCCTGACTCTGAATTAATTCGGGAACAATTTTTTTTCCGGCAATAATATTCACCAGTCCTATGTACTTGATTTTAACAAGCAATTTTCCCAGAAAATAGGAAACAGGTGCCATCTTATAACAAATCACCATGGGAGTCCCCATCAGCGCGGTTTCAAGTGTTGCTGTCCCTGAAGCCACCCAAACCGCATCGGCATGGGCCATGATACCGTAGGTATCATTCTCAACCAAACGAATGAGTTCCTGATGTTTTAAAAATGGGTGATAATCATCCTTAGTTAAATGAGGAGCCATACCCAGGATGAATTGTGCCTTGGGAATATGCTGTCGAACAATATCACAGGCTTTGCTCATTTCGGGAAGCAATTTTGAAATCTCCTGTTTTCGGGATCCAGGAAGCAGTCCGATTACCGGGCTGTCTGACTGCAATTGCAGATCTTGAAAAAACTTGGGACGATTTTTTTGAGGAGTCAGTTCCCCTTTGAGCGGGTGCCCGACGAAATAAACATCCATCCCTTTTTCCCGGTAAAGCGTCTCCTCAAAGGGCAGAATCACCAGCATACGGTCGATAGTTTGAACCATCTTTCTCACCCGCCCTTTTTTCCAGGCCCATACCTGCGGGCTGATATAATAGACATTACGGAATCCGAGTTTTTTCGATTTGCCTGCAAAACGCAGATTAAAACCCGGATAATCAATGAGAATCACCAAATCCGGCTGCTCTCTTTCCAGAGCAGAGACAGCATCCTGGAACACCCGCCTGATGAAGCCAAGATGCTGAATAATCTCGATGAATCCAAGAAAGGCAATCTCACTGGCATGAACAATAGGTTGAAGTCCCTGAGCAATCATCCGGTCACCGCCGATACCGAAAAAATGGAGGCGCTCATGCTGCTGTTTCATTGCGCGCATCAGTGCGGCTCCGTGCATATCGCCCGATGTTTCTCCTGCGATAATCATGATACGACTGATTTTATTCTTTATCACGGTCAATGCAAGTTTCCATATTACTGTTATTGCTGAATCTGACGCAGTACTTCAGCGGCGACACGGAGCGCTTCACAGCCTTCTTTACCGGACACTCCTCCTGAACACTCGCCTAGAACGGTCCGAACAAATGTGTCCAATTCAACCTTCAGGGCATTGTGATCTTGGATGTCGGGTTTCTGATAGAGCACCTTACGTGCTTGATCACCGACGCCAATTTCGCTGATCACAAGGTCGGCATTTCCTTGTTGCTCACCTAATCTGAAAATTTCAGTAACTTTATTCTGAAAATCCACGGTAATATAGCTGTCTTTTTGGAACAGTCTTGTTTTGCGCATGGTTTTTTGGGAGATCCGGCTGGCTGTAAGGTTGGCAACAGACCCATCTGAAAAACAAAGCCGGGCATTGGCAATATCAATGGTGTCTGAAACCACAGCCACTCCGCTGGCATCGACTTTCTCTATTGAATGGCCGATCATGCTTAAACCAATGTCAATATCATGAATCATCAAATCCAGAACCACCGATACTTCAATCCCTCTTGGTTTAAAGGGTGCAAGCCGGTGAGACTCCATAAATCGGGGATGAATATCCATGCCATCCAGCACTTTTAAAGCCGGATTAAACCGTTCGATGTGTCCCACATGCAAAACCAGATTTTTATCAGCAGCCAGGCGGATCAACGAATCGGCTTGCGCAACTGTTTCAGTAATGGGTTTTTCAATAATACAATGAATATTATGGGAAAGGACTTGATTTGCAATTTTAAAATGGTCGTTGGTGGGAACAGCAATGCTGACCGCATCCACTTCTTTCAGAAGTTCCTGCAGGTTTAAAAAGGCTCGGCATTGACATTCATGAGCGATTTCTTCGGCTCTCTTCGTATCTGTATCTGTCACACCGATAAGTTCGACAGCCTGAATATCTCTATAATTTAAAGCATGGAAACGGCCAAGATGACCAACGCCGATCACACCGATTTTTACTTTATTCACAGAATGCCCCCCCAAGGTCAAGTGTCCGATTTGAAACGTATTAATGTAATACAATTGAAAGTGCAAATCAAACACTTTTTAATATTAATATTTTTATCTACTTATTAAAAGATATGTTTCCTCTTGTTTCTCAGGTCGACAGATAATAATTTGTGAAATGTCCGAAATGATACAATGCATTCAGAAGAAAAAACAGAGACAAGGACACGCTGCTTATAATGCGTATCTCATCTTCGATATCAAAATGTCCCTCATCCGTCCGAACGCAGATTCAAATGCCCGGCAGAGGTGTCTGAAATTCCCAATTAGAACTGTACTTAAGCATATTACACTCGATATCACACAGTCCCTTTTTCATAAGGACTCTGTATTTCGTAGACATAGGCAAACTGTGCTCCGGTTGAAATACCACACTTTGGGTACCCAGAATTCGAAATTGACCCAGATGTGCAGATATAAAACGAAATAATTTTATTCATCCATTGAGAATGGAGACGGAAATAAATCCGATAATGATAACTCGACAGTTGTTCCCTTACAATTGGCAAGAATAAGTTTCAGCTCTGGATTGAACTCAGCCATGACCTGCATGCATGCACCGCATGGCAGAACCGGATCTTCCGTATCAGCGGCAATGGCAATGGCAAGAAATTCTCTTTCGCCCTCAGAGACTGCCTTGTAAACGGCATTCCGCTCAGCACAGACGGTCATTCCATAAGAATGGTTTTCCACATTGCAACCGGTATATATACGACCACGGCCGGTTAATAAAGCTGCGCCTACCCGGA